>Ga0208695_1000019_pt1 | contig 281467 bp, 224 predicted proteins | sample AD_UKC111_MetaG_FD_184449 | JGI IMG/M metagenome (GOLD analysis project Ga0208695, IMG submission 184449) | Active sludge microbial communities of municipal wastewater-treating anaerobic digesters from Hong Kong - AD_UKC111_MetaG (SPAdes)... | ecosystem: Engineered > Bioreactor > Anaerobic >...
AAGGTAATTTCTGACCCCAAATTAGTAAATATTAGCAAAACACCCTTGATATTTTCCTAATAATGGTTATTGCGTGAAGTTGTCAAGGTACATCTATTGTAAAAAAAGAGTTTATGCAGTGGAATCAAAGTTAATAATTGATTAAATTTAAGAATTAATAAATAGGAGAGGCAGGGCGATTATTATGGAAGAAAACAAGAATCTTGAAAAAACATATGACCCTAAGCAGGTTGAAGAAAGACTATATAAGAAATGGATGGATAATGACTATTTTCATGCAGTAATAGATAAAGAAAAGGAGCCATACACCATTGTTATACCTCCGCCTAACATTACAGGTCAGCTTCATATGGGGCATGCTCTTGACAACACACTTCAGGATATACTTATAAGGTGGAAGAGAATGCAGGATTACTGCACATTGTGGCTTCCCGGCACAGACCATGCAAGTATAGCTACCGAGGCTAAAATTGTTGAGGCTATGGCTAAAGAAGGAATTACAAAGGAAGCAATCGGTCGTGAGAAGTTTTTAGAACGAGCATGGGAATGGAAAAAACTCTATGGCGGCAGGATTGTTGAACAGCTTAAAAAACTAGGCAGCTCTTGCGACTGGAAAAGAGAAAGATTTACAATGGATGAGGGTCTTTCAGAAGCTGTTAAGGAAGTGTTTATAAGACTTTATAACAAAAAGCTTATTTACAGGGGAGAAAGAATAATTAACTGGTGCCCTAAGTGCAATACATCCATATCTGACGCAGAGGTTGAATATGAAGAAAAGGAAGGAAGCTTCTGGCATATTAAATATCCCGTTAAGGACAGCAATGAGTATATAGTTGTTGCAACAACAAGACCTGAGACAATGCTTGGTGATACAGCAGTTGCTGTTAATCCTGAAGATGAAAGATATAAGCACCTTTTGGGCAAAACGGTTATACTGCCCCTTATGAACAGAGAAATACCCATTATTGCCGACAGCTATGTTGACAAGGAATTTGGAACGGGTGCCGTTAAAATAACTCCGGCTCATGATCCAAATGACTTTGAGGTTGGATTGAGACATAATCTTCCACAGATAAAGGTTATGAACGATGATGCAACCATGAATGAAAATGCGAGACAATACCAGGGAATGGACAGATATGAAGCGAGAAAGCAGATAATTGAGGATCTTAAGAATATGGATCTGCTTCTTAAAATACAGCCTCATAACCACAATGTGGGAACATGTTACAGATGCAGCACCGTTATCGAACCTATGATATCAAAACAGTGGTTTGTTCATATGAAGCCTTTGGCCGAGCCTGCCATAGAAGCGGTTAGAAACGGTACAATCAAGTTTGTACCTGAGAGATTTGCCAAAATATATTTCAACTGGATGGAAAACATTCAGGATTGGTGTATTTCGAGACAGCTGTGGTGGGGACACAGAATTCCTGCTTATTACTGCCAAAATTGCGGTAAGCTGGTTGTAGCGGCTCAAATGCCGGATGTATGTCCTGACTGCGGTGCTACAAAATTTGAACAGGATCCTGATACTCTCGATACATGGTTCAGTTCTGCACTATGGCCTTTTTCAACATTAGGATGGCCTAAGGATACAGAAGACCTCAAATATTTCTATCCTACAAGTGTACTTGTTACGGGATACGATATAATATTCTTCTGGGTTGCAAGAATGATTTTCTCAGGCCTTGAGCAAATGGGAAAAGAGCCGTTTAAATATGTATTCATCCATGGTATTGTTAGGGATGAACTTGGCCGCAAGATGAGTAAATCCCTTGGCAACGGTATTGATCCGCTGGAGGTTATTGAAAAGTACGGTACTGATGCATTGAGGTTTGCACTTACAATAGGCGTATCTCCGGGAAGTGATTTGAGATTCTCAGATAAGAAGGTTGAATCCAGCAGGAATTTTACAAATAAGGTATGGAATGCATCAAGGTTTGTTCTTATGAACTTTGACGAAAATATCGATTTCTCCAAGGTATCTGAAGAAAAGTTTACCGTTGCGGATAAGTGGATACTTACAAGAATAAACAATCTTGCCAAAGAAATTACCGAAAACATGGAGAAATTCGAAGTGGGAATTGCACTCCAAAAGGTTTATGAGTTTATATGGGAAGAATTCTGCGACTGGTATATAGAATTGGTAAAACCAAGGCTTTACGATAAAGAGCATGAATCCAGGCTGGAAGCACAATATGTTTTAAACTATACACTTGGCAATGCATTGAAGCTTTTACATCCTTTTATGCCTTTTATAACAGAAGAGATATACTGCCATCTCATAAACGATGATGAGAGCATAATGATATCAAAATGGCCTGAATATGTTGAAAAATACAATTATTCGGAAGATGAAGCAAAAATGCAGCTTATAATGGAAGCTGTACGCAGTGTAAGAAATATCAGGGCAGAAATGAATGTTCCTCCGTCAAGAAAGGCAAAAATAATTTTTGTAGCTTCAGGGGATAAGGAGCTTGGCATACTTGAAGAAGGAAAAACATACTTCGAGAAGCTTGCCAGTGCATCAGAAGTTGTTGTTCAGCGGGATAAAGAAGGTATTCCGGAAGATGCGGTATCCTCAGTTATTGCTGGAGCAGAGATATTCATTCCGCTAGATGCCCTTATAGATATTGAAAAAGAAATTGAAAGACTTCAAAAGGAAAAATCCAACCTTGAGAAAGAATTGGAAAGGGTTAAAGGAAAGCTGTCAAATCAAGGTTTTGTTTCAAAAGCACCTGCTAAGGTTATAGAAGAAGAAAAGTCCAAGCTAATGAAATATCAAGAAATGTACGATAAAGTTGTAGAAAGGCTTAAAGCATTAAGCAAATAAAATAACTTAGGGGCGTTAATATATGTTAAGGAAATTTGGTGAACTGGTTTTAAAATTCAGATGGGTTTTTATAGTATTTTGGGTCGTATTTGTGTTGGTTGTACAACTTTTTGCACCTTCTCTTTCAAAGATTGCAAGCAGCAATCAGGAGAGTTTTTTACCTAAAGACAGTGACCCCATTAAAGCCAATAAGCTTTATAATGAATTGTTTCCCGATGAGGGAGGTAAATGCAGCCTTACCCTTGTGTTTGAGAATAAAGGGGGCTTGTCGGATCAGGATAAGCAATATATGTTAAGCCTTGAAGATTATTTTAAAAAGAATGAAGAAGAATTCAAGATTTCCCGTATAGTATCTCCTGCATCTAAAAAAGAGTATGAAAGCATTATGTACAGCAAGGATAATATGGCGGCTTTAATGCTCATAAATCTTGATGTTGAGATGTATACCGAGGAATCAAATGAGCTTATATCATCCATCAGGGATGGGCTTAAAAATAATGCTGACGGAAAAATTAAGGATATGCCGGGTCATCCCGATGATCTTTCCGTAAGTGTAACTGGTGATGCTGCAATTGTGCAGGAACAGCAACAAATTGTAAATACGAGTATGGAAATTACTACCATAATTACAATAGTGCTTGTTATTGTGGTTCTCTTGCTGATATACAGGTCACCTATTGCACCATTTGTACCCTTATTGACTATCGGGATTTCATTCCTCATATCAAGAGGGGTAGTAGCCTGGCTGGCTGAGCTAGGCCTTAATGTGTCGTCTTTTACCGAGACATTCCTGATTGCTGTTTTATTCGGTGCGGGAACGGATTATTGTCTCCTCATGATAGCACGGTTCAGAGAGGAGATATCACAGGGAAAGGAAAAAATGGAAGCTTTAAGGCATTCCATTCCCGGTACGGGAGAGGCAATAATTTCAAGTGCAGGTACTGTAATGATAGGTTTTTCAATGATGTTCTTTGCTGATTTCGGACTTTATAAGACTACCGGTCCAAGCGTGGCAATAGGGGTGGCAATAACATTGATTGCGGTAATGACACTTACACCTTCTATTGTCTCAGTCCTTGGCGAGAAAATATTTTGGCCTGCACACCCCTCTAAAGTACCGGAAGTTAAAAAACAGAGCAATTTTTGGTACAAGCTTTCAATCATGGTTACAGGAAAACCGGGCAGGTTTATTATAGTATGCCTATTGGTATTTACACCTTTTATTGTTTCTGTTAAATTTTTGGACCGTTCTTTTGACCAGCTCAATGAAATGCCTGCCTCAGCGGATTGCGTTAAAGGTTTTAACGTTATGAGCGAGCATTTTGGTCAGGGGGATATACTTCCTGTAAAGGTAGTTATAAAGACTGACAAAAACTTGTGGGATAACAGGTCACTTCAGGTGATTGAGGAGATTTCAAACAACTTGTCTAAAATCGATAATGTAGCTAAGGTTCGTTCGGCTACAAGGCCTGATGGCAACAAGAGAAACGAGCTTACCGTATCATATTTTTTAAATAGCGTGTCAGAAGCAATGGATTTTGGGGATTCCGACGATACAAAAAATAACCTGGAAAAGTTGAAAGACATTGATAATTTAACAAAAGATATATCCGAAGGAGGTGACTTTGGAAAGCTTGTTGACGCTACGGGACAAACCATACAGGGTATATCTCATATTAATGACGGCCTTGACAGCTTGGGAGAAGGCACTAATGGTGCTGCAAACGGACTTTCAAGTATAAGCGGAGGTCTTACAAAACTGACTTCAGGAGTAGATGATACACTTCAGGGCTTAGAAAAGGTAAATTCTGCTTTAGGAACTGCTGCAAAAAGCCTTGAAGGAATGGCTAAGGATAAACCGGAAATTCTGCAGGATATTAACTATCAGACTGCTCTAGGAACTGTTAAGGGCATTTCCGACAACATGGGTAAAATATCGACAGGACTTAAAGATATTAAAAAGGGAATGTCGGATTCCAATACAGGGATATCATCAGCTAAGGATGGACTTTCAAAGGTAAGTGCGGGGCTAAATAAATCATCGTCAGCTCTCAATGAGGTTATGGTTGCATTAGAGCAAATAAGGGATGGGCAGAAGATGGCACAGGAAGAGTTAACTAACGCCATGAACAGCTTGAAAGATGCATTTTCCGGCTTAAGCAACAGTAAGGTGGATATTAATGAGCTAATACAAGGCTTGGAAAAAATAAAGCTGTATGCCGATGAATATTACGCTTCACACAAGGATAGCGACAACACATTTTTCATACCTTCCAATGCGGAAGAAATGGAGCCGGCATTCAAGGATTTGAAAAATGCTATGAATCAGTATATATCTAAGGATTCAAAGGGTATGGTAATTGATGTTGTATTGTCTATTCCTCCTTATAAGATAGAGGCATTGGATACATCCAAGGTTATAAAAAGAGTTGCAGAAGAGACATTGAAAAAATCCTATCTGGACGGTTCTGAAATACATGTAGGAGGAATATCTGCAACATTTGACAATGTAAGAGATATTACCGCAGATGATTTTTTGAAGCTTTTCATCATTGTGTTGATTGGGATATTTATTGTGCTGTGCCTGCTTTTAAGAAGTGTAATTGCACCCATATATCTTCTGCTTACAATTGTTATAAGCTATGCAACAACAATGGGTATAAGCTATGTTGTATTTCAGCTTATCTTAGGCTATGAAGGCCTCTGCTGGTCAACTACATTCTTTGCATTCTGTCTCCTTGTCGCTCTTGGTGTGGACTATAACATATTCCTGATATCAAGGGTGAAGGAAGAGTATAAGCCCGGAGATATGACTGGCGGAACAGCAAGAGCTCTAGCTTCAACAGGCGGAATAATTACATCCTGCGGTATTATTATGGCGGGTACATTTGGAGCACTGTTGGCTTCTCCTATAAAGCCTCTGTTTGAAATAGGTTTTGCAGCGGTAATAGGACTTCTTATGGACACATTTATTGTAAGAACCATTCTTGTGCCTGCAATAGCTGTTAAGGTGGGAGAGCTAAATTGGTGGCCCGGAAGAAAGGTAAAGGTAGTGGCAAAAGAAGAATGAGCGGAATAAGTATTGATTAATATAAAAATAAAAAATGAAAAAAATATCATCCAAAACTTTATTTAATTATAAAAAGTATGGTAAACTTATTTTAATTATTTAAAAGTTGGGTGATGTCTATGAACTATGGTTTTGTGAAAGTTGCAGCTGCAGTTCCGGAACTGAAAGTTGCCGACTGTGAATTTAATTCAGGAAAAATAGTAGAGCTCATTAAAAAGGCTGATAAAGAGGATTGTCAGATAGTACTTTTTCCTGAGCTCTCTATTACTGCATATACATGTGGAGATTTATTCCATCAGGAAGCTTTATTGGATCAGTCTATCACTTGTTTGAACAAAATTTTGAAGGATACAAGGAAAACTGATATTGTAGCAATTTTAGGGTTGCCTGTTAAAATTGACTCACAGTTGTTTAACACGGGAGTGGTTATACAGTCTGGAGAGATACTTGGGGTGGTTCCCAAAACATATATACCCGGATATAAGGAATTCTACGAGGAACGCTGGTTTGCATCGGGTGTAAAGGCATTAAGCGATTCTGTAGATATATGCGGCAAAAATGTTCCGTTTGGAGTGGACCTTTTATTTGAAGCAGTGAACTTTAAGGGTGCATGTTTTGGAGTGGAGATATGTGAAGACCTGTGGGTTCCTGTCCCTCCAAGTTCATATCAAGCAATGCTTGGAGCAACAATTCTTTTCAATCTCTCAGCCAGCAATGAGATAATAGGAAAAAGCGAATACAGGAGAGAGCTTGTAAAGCAGCAGTCTGCAAAGTGCATAGCCGGCTATGTATATGCATCAAGCGGTGTTTATGAATCAACAACGGATGTTGTTTTTGGAGGACATGCTATTATTGCCGAGAACGGAGGAATACTTTCAGAAAATGAAAGATTTTCAATGAAAGACCAGCTCCTGTATTGTGAAATAGACGTGGCAAGATTAAACAATGACAGAATGAAAAACACAAGCTTTATGGAAGCTACTATTAAAAGTAAAGCAAGGAAAATAGGATTTACCATCAAAGAGGTCAAACTAAACGATTTGTGCAGGTATGTTGATCCTCATCCGTTTGTTCCTTCCGACACCGGCAGTCTTGATAAAAGGTGCAAAGAGATATTTGCAATACAGACAACGGGACTTGCAAAAAGGCTTCTTCATACCGGTATGAAGAATGCGGTCATAGGAATATCGGGTGGACTTGATTCAACTCTTGCTTTGCTGGTTACATGGAAAACATTTGACATGCTGGGGATTCCGGCAGAGAATATTCATGCCATTACAATGCCGGGATTTGGTACGACTGATGAAACTTATTACAATGCATTGGAATTGATGAAGTCTTTGAATGTATCAATAAGGGAAGTGGATATTAAGCCGGCATGTATTCAACATTTTAAGGATATAGGTCATGATATGGTAGTTCATGATGTCACATATGAGAATGTACAAGCAAGGGAACGTACCCAGATACTCATGGACATTTCCAACAAGATTAACGGTGTTGTTATTGGCACAGGGGATTTGTCGGAATTGGCTTTGGGTTGGTGCACATATAACGGTGACCACATGTCCATGTATTCTGTAAACTGCAGTATACCCAAGACACTTGTTAAATTCCTGGTAGAATGGGTTGCAGATAATATGTCGCATGAGAATACAAGAAATGTCCTTAAAAAGATACTCGATACCCCCATAAGTCCGGAATTGCTGCCACCTGACGAAAAAGGGAAAATAAATCAGAAAACGGAAGATATAATAGGGCCCTATGAACTGCATGATTTCTTCCTCTATCACATGATAAGGTATGGTGCATCTCCCGATAAGATCCGATTTTTATGCAGAAAGGCTTTTAACGGAAAATATGATGACGAAGTGATTGTAAAGTGGTTAAAAACATTTTTAAGAAGGTTCTTTGCACAGCAGTTCAAGCGGTCATGTTTGCCTGACGGACCTAAGGTTGGTACAATCAGTTTGTCGCCAAGGGGAGACTGGCGTATGCCAAGCGATGCACAAGCTACTGTGTGGATTAATGATATTGGTTAAAAAAGCATAACTGATAAAAAAATAAACAAACAGTATGCCCTAATATATTGCTTTAGGGTAAACTGTTTGTTTTATTATTTATTGATGTTTATTAACCGCAATCCCTGTACTTGGTATCCATTAAATTTATATCGCTGTACGGTGATTTAGCTTCTCTAGGATTATTTTTCTGTGATTTCTTTTCAACGCTTATTCTTATTACACATAAATAGCGAAGAAAAAGTATGGTTGAAATAATCCCTGCAACAAATCCGATGAAAATTCCTTCAATAAAGGCCAGTAACATTTTTTTCACCTTTTATCTTAAGTATAAAGTATTTTTATCTTTATAGGGAATTACCATAATTATTTTAACATTATTCTACAAAAAGGGGAATACTTCCAGTGTAAGTTTTTATAAAATTTGTATAAATTTTATATTAATTATGACATGGATGAGCTCCTTTTCAATATAAAGATTGAATTTCTAAATTCAATTTTTTTCATCAATTATTCAATTATTTTCAAACCGTTTTTTGGAATTTCTTTTATACTTATAATTGCGATGTGCACACGAACTATAATTCATATTAAAGGAGGATGAAAAATTCATGAAAAAAATTGTTTCAACATTTATTGTTTCAACATTAGTAGCATCTAATTTATTAGTTTTTCCGGTTTCTGAAGCCTCAGGCGATCAACCGGAATCGGGTGTGGAAATCGAAAAAGTACTTATCAACGATAGGCATGAATTGCCTACATATTTGAAGGGAAGACTAAGCCTTCCGTCAAAGAATGCTCCGGAGGATATAGTAAAAGATTATATGAATAAAAGTTCCGGAGTCACAAATAGCTGTAAAATTGAAAAGAAATTTGTAAATGAACAAGGTGAAACAGTAGTAAAAGCACAGCAGATGTACAAAGGAATCAAAATCAGAGGTGCATCACAGTCGTATATAATCGGAAAGGATGGGGTAATTGAGACTATATCGGGACTCAATATTCCAAAGGTTAAAAATTTAATTAAAGAAGACATCAAGTTGTCTGAAAAAGACGCAAAAGAAGTAGTAAAAAAAGATCTTGGAAGAGAATTTAAAGCATCAGACACCGTATCGGTTGAAAAAATAATCGTACCTGATAATAATGTACTCAAATATGCCTTCAGTGTTAGAGCAAGTTTTGTAGTATCTGTAGTTGAATCATGGGAATATATTGTTGATGCAAGTTCCGGAAAAGTTTTAGAAAAAATAGATCTTTTGATGTATAAAAATGAAAAATTGACTGGAACAGGGTACTTTAATGACATAAAGGAGCTTAACGGATATAGCGGAACAATTCCTGATGTCAATATAACTCCTAAGTATACTTATTCACTAGCTGATTTATCCAGACAAGCACCGGATGGAGCTGCAACAAGACCTTTTAAGATACTAACTTACAATTTTAATCCGCCTGTCGATGTGGAAGGAGCTATCGCGGATGATATCAATAAGTATAGAGAGATATCTTCCGATCCGGATAAAAACTTTAATGACAGGGAGCAGTCTCATTCGGTTGATGCACATTATAATGCAGGTATTGTATATGAATATTATAAGGATAAATTCGGCAGATACAGCTTTGACAACGAGGGTGCAGATATTGACATTACCTGTCATGCACTCTTTAGAGACCGAAATGGTAATCTTACGCCTAGTAATGCATGTTATGATACAGGTTCAAAGAAGTTTTATTTTGGAGATGGCGACGGAACAGAATTTGGTTCTTTTGCTGCAGACCCGGAAACATTGGGCCATGAGTTCACACATGCTGTAATTGATAGTGAAAGCGGGCTTGAATATTGCTATCAGGCAGGTGCTATAAGCGAAGGTCTGGCAGATTTTTTTGGTGAAGTTATTGAGGCTTATGCAAAAAATGGACAACCGGATTGGAAAAAGATGGGCCTAGTGACGACTCCCGGAACACCGGATGATGCATACTTGGATTATAAAAATCCTGAGAAAAGTGCGAATTCCAGTGGTGAAACTTTCCCGGGACATATGAATGAAATATATAAAGGCAATGGCGATAACATGGGGGTTCATATAAATGCAGCTATTTTAACAAAAGCATTATCACTAATGAGTGATGGTGGAACCTACCATAATGTAAATGTTAATGCAATAGGTATTGATAAAGTTGCAACAGTTATGTACAAAGTAATTACAGAATATCTTACTACATTTACTAATTTTTCAGAGCTTGCTGAAGCTTCAGTTGATGCTGCCGGGAAAATTTATGGAGAAAATAGTATAGAACAGAAATCAATCAGAGCAGGTTTTCAGGCAGTTGGAATAATAAATGGGGTGTCCCAGTGGAGCAGGATAAGCAAGTCACCGTTTGAAGTGATTCCCGATTCATTTAACATATGTCAGTTAGGCAGCAAGGTGTATGTACAAGTTGGAATGACTACGGATTTTATGGGTAGTTCAAGTGAGTTCTGGGAATATGATATAGTAACCAATCAATGGAATAAAAAGGCTGATGTAATTACACCAAGGATAATGGGAAGAATGGTTGCTGTTAACAACAAGGTTTACGTGTTTTATGGAGTAGGAGGAGATTTTTCTACTAAGTTGACAAGCGTCGATGAATATGATCCTCAGTCAAATAAATGGAGAACTGTATCCAATGTACCCAATTATAGGGATGGTGCCGGTATAGCTGTATATAACAACAAGGTATATATTGTGGGAGGAAGGGATCGAAGCTATAAATATAAATGCATTTGATAACAATAATTCAGTTGTAGTACAATGGAGCAAATTTGATGATACAACAAACAGCAAATTATATATTGATAATCAGACTATGTACAATGGCAACCAAACAGGATATGTATACAACAATTTCTTAAATTCTAACGGAATACACACAATGACAGTTACACAAAATCATCCGATTTATGGATCAATATCGAGCAAGCCTTTATCCGGTGCTTACATAAAGATTGGTGATATTAATTATGATAATGAAGTTTCATCTATTGACTTTGCATATCTTAAGAAGCAATTACTTAACGAAAACACATTGACTGCTTTGCAGAAGGTAGCTGCAGATCTCAATGAAGACGGTAGTGTAAACAGCATTGACTTTGCAATACTAAAGGTATATTTGTTGAATAGTTCTTCGAACTGCGATATTGGAGGAATAAGATATATACTTTTTGGTGATGTGAATTTTGATGGTAAAATTGATTCTCAAGACATATCGGTAATTCAAAATGCATTGTCCGATACAAGTGTATTGACAGTGAAACAGTTTGCAGCGGCTGATGTTGACGGTGATGGCAAAGTAACACAAAATGATATTTCATGTATAAATAATTATATGGTTTCCGATAATTATAAATTTCCGGTAGCAAACTGATATCAAATGGCATTTTGATTTAACACAGGGGATTTGAAAAGGGACTGTTGCAAAACTAAATTAGTTTTGTACCAGTCTCTTTTTGTGTTGACATGATTTGGGTAATGTTGGAAAACGTTATCGCAGAGGTGATGCAATTGGAATACCGTATACGGTTACGATAGATGATGAAACTCTTGACAAGGATACCGTTACAGTTGGAGAACGTGATACTATGCAGCAAACGACAGTAGCAGTTATGGAATTAAAGAGCTATTTATCGGATATTATGGGGAATTAAATATTTTTATTAATTAACTATTGACAGAATGAAGTTTTTGTCTTAATATATCTTTGTGCCTTTTTTGAGGGAACAATGTGGTGGGTGTAGCTCAGTTGGTTAGAGTGCCAGATTGTGGCTCTGGAGGTCATGGGTTCGACTCCCATCATCCACCCCACTTATACATTTATAGAGGTGAGAAGTTGCAATTGTTTATAATCGACTTCACACTTCTTAATATTGGGATGTCGCCAAGCCGGTAAGGCACCAGACTTTGACTCTGGCATTTCGTAGGTTCGAATCCTGCCATCCCAGCCATTAGGGCCATTAGCTCAGTTGGCAGAGCACATGACTTTTAATCATGGTGTCCCGCGTTCGAGTCGCGGATGGCTCATTAAAACTGAAATTCCGGGATTGTATGATCCCGGAATTTTTAAATGTTCGGGAAATATAATTTTATCCGAGAAATTGGATTTTATCGGAGGGGTAGGATATGGCCAATAATAAATATCAGAACAGAATACGTGATGATGTTGATTATAGTAAATATTCCGTTTCAGATCTAATCAAGATTATTGAGTTCAATAAAGTTGGTTTCCCTGAGCCTATATTAAAAAATCTTATAGAAAGAAAAGAAGAAGCAATACCTGTATTGCTCGATACATTAAAGAAGGTTTATGACAATTATAAAAGATATGCTAAAGAGGATGGCTATTTTGGACATATTTATTCCATATATCTTTTAGCACAGTTTAAGGTAAGAGAAGCATATGATTTGTTTGTTGACATGCTGAAGTTACCGGGTGATTTGCCTTTTGAATTGTTTGGCGATTCCCTGTTTGAATCCACAGGAAGGTTGCTTGCTTCATTGTGTGGAAAAGAGTATGAGCCAATAAAGAATATAATAACCGACGGAAATATTAGTGATTTAATAAGAAGCTACGGTGTTCATGCAATTGTGGTGCTTGTTGCACAGGGTACTGTCGACAGGGATGAAGCTATAAAATACTTTAAGGATCTATTGATTTCAGATAGCTGGGATAGAAATGAGGAAGTTGTGGCAGAAGTGGTATCGGCTTGCAATGATTTGTATCCTGCAGAGGTTATTGATGAGATTAGGGCAGTATATGAAAAAGGGCAGGTAGATGAAGCGGTAATTGAGCTTGAAGCAGTTGAAAAGACTTTAAAGAAGAATAAAGACGAAGTTATCGAAGTAACAAGAAATGATATTTTTAACCGCTTTATTGATAATACTATTGAAGAAATGAAGGATTGGAGTTGTTTTTATCCGGACACTAATGAGGTCGGCAATTTGGCTGTATCTGAGAAAGTAGGACCGAATCAGTTGTGTCCTTGCGGAAGCGGGAAAAAATATAAAAAATGCTGTGGATAAAATATTGTTATAATATATTGAGAAAATAAAAGGAGTGTTCCAAACTACTTGAAAGTAGAAATGAAGCACTCCTTTTTATTGTTTCAAGATTTATTCGAAACTTGTGGCTATATCAACAAGGCTTATATCCCTATTTCTCTCCTCAGCCCATTTTATTGACCACTCGTTTTCAAAAAGAAGGGCATGACGATTTTCACTGTCTTCCACAATCATTGTAGAGCTTGTAAGATTGAGCTTTCTTGGGTCAATATTGTTTCCAACTATCCAGCGTGCGTATTTGTACGGAAGGTGCTGTATTTTTATATCCACGCCATACTCGTATTTTAATCTGTATTCAAGAACTTCAAACTGAAGTGCACCGACAGCACCTACGATTAGTGCTTCAATGCCTATATCAATCTGCTTGAATGTTTGGATAGCACCTTCTTCTGAAAGCTGCATTATTCCCTTTTGAAACTGTTTTCTCTTCATTGAGTCGGAAGCAGTAACCCTTGCAAAGTGTTCTGCCGGGAATATGGGTATATTCTCAAACTTTAAGTTGGGATTTCCTTCGCTGAGGGTATCGCCGATATTAAAAATACCGGGATCAAAGAGCCCAATTATATCTCCAGGGTATGCTTCTTCTACTATTGTTCTTTCCTGAGCCATAAATTGGGTAGGCTGTGCAAGTCTTATTTCCTTTTTTGTACGAACATGGCAAACACTCATTCCTTTAGTGAATTTGCCTGAGCAAATTCTAAGGAATGCTATTCTATCCCTGTGAGTAGGATTCATATTTGCCTGAATCTTAAAAATAAAACCTGAGAATTTATCGCTTTCGGGGTCAATATCTCCTATGGAAGACTTTTTAAAGCCAGGCTTCGGTGCAAGCCTTAAGAATTCTTCCAGAAAAGGCTGTACCCCGAAGTTGGTCATTGCACTGCCAAAAAATATTGGAGTCAATTCACCATTCATTATTTTCTTTTTGTCAAACTCGTCTCCTGCAAGATCTAAAAGCTCTATTTCTTCACATAATCTATTGTAATAGTGCTCACCCAAAAGATCGGAGAATATTTTATCGTTAACACTGCCCACTGTAGACGATACGGTTGTTTGACCATGATTGCCTCCGTCAAAAAGCTCTATCTGGGCTTTGCTTCTGTTATACACGCCTTTGAAATCTCCATCGGTGCCTATTGGCCAATTCATTGGGTATGAACGTATTCCAAGGACGTTTTCAATTTCCTCCATCAACTCAAAGGGATCTTTGCTGGCTCTGTCCATTTTGTTAACAAATGTGAAAATGGGTATTCCTCGCATTTTACATACATGGAAAAGTTTTATTGTCTGTGCTTCTACCCCTTTGGCACCATCGATAAGCATTACTGCACTATCGGCTGCAACAAGTGTTCTGTATGTATCTTCACTGAAATCCTGGTGCCCCGGTGTATCGAGTATATTTATACAGTAGTCATTATAAGTGAACTGTAAAACGCTTGATGTTACCGATATACCTCTTTGCTTTTCTATTTCCATCCAGTCTGAGACTGCGTGCTTGTTGGCTTTTCTTGACTTTACAGACCCGGCCAGTCTTATAGCCCCACCATATAGCAATAGTTTTTCTGTCAAAGTCGTCTTACCTGCGTCAGGGTGAGATATTATGGCAAAAGTCTTTCTGCGTGATACTTCATTACTTATAGTTTCTTTTAAATCCGGCATTTTAGAACCTCTTTCAATAATTATTCAATATGACCGCAGAAAAAAGCGGCAGATTAATTTTATAGTAAAATATTATTTCCTGTCAAATTTAAATATATCAGTAGTAATTACTATTTATAAAGCATTTTTAATGTTGTCAACAGCTTCCATATTAAATCTTTCAATAAATCCCCGGGCAAATGCAATAATATCTATGGAAGGGTCAACTATTAGTGGAGTTAGATCCATTCCCAATATGGAGTTTTCTATAGAATCTGCAGAATTGGAGCTATGGAAGGTAGCGTTGGCATGTCTTCTTCCTATTGTGGCTTTATGATATTCTTTATTGCCTGAAATCTGGGAGTTATAGACCTCAATCAGTGCCGATGCTATGTTGGGATTGGCCGATGCATCGAAAATAACTCTGTCGGAGAAGACAAGCCAGTCAAGGCTTCTCCATACTTCGCATCCGTATAGCTTCTTGGGTCTTTCTGAAGGCGGCAGTTCCCTTATGGCATTGATAACCTTTAATGCAATGCTTAAATGGGTTTTGTGCCTGTCAAAAATGTTATGTGTATAAATGATATCCGGTTTTGCTTTAGATATAAGCATTTTCAAATCATTTATGATTTCGGTATTGCAGGGGTCTTTTGCCTCGGAGCTGGTGTAGTTCAGCATTGCTGCCAAACTGTATTCACCTACAAAAGCGGCCTTTTTTTGCTCGAGCTTTCTGATGTTGACAAACTCATCATCTGAAAATGAGCTGTAAAATTCACCCTTTGAACTTCCGGCACCGTCGGTTACAACTATGCCTGTAAACCATTTGGAGTTGTTGTTAAAGCACTCGGCAATACCTTGATATGCCATGATTTCAATATCATCGGGATGTGCTGATACTGCCATGTGGGTGGTCCTCTCCAGTGCTTCGTTTAAATCCTTTCCGTCAGGAATAAAAACTTCATAGCCTGCTTTCATAAATTCCAAAATTATCAACTCCTAAACCATTTGACAAATATAATATTATTGACACTTTATATGGAAAATCACTAAAATGATTCTATAGTATGGCATTGTGTCTGTCAATTCATACAAATGCATTAAAAAGAGGAATTTTACGTGATTTATAGAATAATAATAAATGATTTATCATTTTTCGATGCCGGTAAATTAACTGTGTTTCCCATGTAAAAAGCAGTTAATTTAAGTTTTTTTTAATTGCATTGATTATTTATAATTTTTTCACTTGTTTAGTTGTACTATACGATAGAATAGAGGGGATTAGAAGATGAACGAAAATGAATTGAGAACAGTTAAAGTGAGCATTATGGGCGGACCTGAAAGGCTTATCACCGAAGGAACAACTTTAGAGGAGATTGCCAAGGACTATGAAAAGGAATATAAATATCCAATTTTGGCGGCAAAAGTAAATAATGATATAAAAGAGCTTAATTATATGATTACCGATAATTGTAATGTGAAATTCCTTGATCTAAGTGATGAAGACGGAATGAGAATGTACAGGAGGAGTTTGCATTTTATATTGATTAAGGCAGCACATGATTTGTTTCCCGATAGGAAACTGGTTATTTGTCATGCCATTAGCAAAGGAATATATTGTGAATTGGAAGGGAAAGAGCCTCTTAATGAGGATGATGTTAAAAGGATTGAAAAAAAGATGTGGGAACTTATAAATGCCGACATTCCTTTTGTTAAAAGGATGATGTCACGTGAAGATGCCAAGGAGCTCTTTAAAAAAAGCGGGAGAATAGACAGATACATGGCTGTGGAGCATAGAAGAAAACCCTATGTAACAATGTATAACTTCGATGGGCTGGATGATTATTTTTACGGTTATATGGTGCCAAGTACAGGCTATATAAAGAAATTTGCTCTCAAATTCTATAAGCAAGGTATGATTATGATATATCCTGACAAGAAAGATCCTTCCAGAATACCTGAGTTTGAAGAACAAAAAAAATTGTTTTCAATTTTTACGGAATATAAAAAATGGGGAAGTATACTTGGAGTTAATAATGTCGGTGATTTGAACAATATTATCATGAATGGCGAGATTAATACTCTAATAAGAGTCTCTGAAGCATTGCATGAGAAAAAAATTGCCCAGATTGCGGATATGATTACCAATAGTGAAAACAAGAAAAGAGTAGTTCTTATATCAGGACCCTCATCGTCCGGTAAGACCACATTTGCCCAAAGACTTTCAGTACAGCTTAGGGTAAATGGTATGAAGCCTGTTACAATATCACTCGATGATTATTTTGTTGACAGAGAGTGTACACCTAAGGATGAGACGGGAGAATTTGATTTTGAGGCATTAGAAGCAATAGATGTGAAATTGTTTAATCAGCAGCTCAGCGACTTGATTTCCGGCAAGGAAGTTGAAGTGCCCATATTTAATTTTACAAAAGGAAGAAGAGAAGATTTCGGCAGGAAGCTTAAAATAGATGATGATCAGCTAATAGTAATAGAAGGTATTCATGGACTCAATGAAAAGCTGACATCTCTCATTCCTAAGGAAAGAAAGTTTAAGATATATGTAAGTGCACTTACATCTCTCAGCATTGATGACCATAATAGGATTCCTACCACCGATTCAAGACTCATAAGGAGAATTGTGAGGGATTTCCAGTTCAGAGGAAGCACGGCTGCCAATACATTGCAGAGATGGCCGTCTGTAAGAAGAGGAGAGGAAAAGAATATTTTCCCATTTCAGGAGGAAGCGGATGTAATGTTCAATTCCGCATTGGTATACGAGCTAGGAGTACTAAAGGTTTTAGCCGAACCGCTATTAGCTGAAATTGGAATTACATCCCCTGAGTATTCTGAAGCTAAAAGACTTATTGAGTTTTTAGGCAATTTTCTTCCTATTGAGTCAAAGGAAATTCCATTAAACTCTATTATTAAGGAATTCCTTGGAGGAAGCTGTTTTTGTTGATAAACAATAGTTAAAAATTAACTTTTATAGGGATAAATATTGATTATTATACAATTATTGTATAAAATTAATAGAAGTAAATCATAAACATAATATAATAATTTTTATAAAAGCGGGAGGACTATTTAATGAAGAAATTTTTAACTTTCATGGCCACTTGCCTTATTGCCGGAGGGATTGCAGTAACTTCTTCTGCGGCAGGCAAAATTATAGAAAGCCCTGATATCAAGATTGCCATAGACGGTAAGATTGGTCGATATACCGATGTGCCTATTCTGCAGGATGGCAGGACATTGCTCCCTTTAAGGGCTGTTCTGGAAAATTTGGAAGTCAAGAATGATGACGAGCATATAATATGGGAACTAAAGGACAGGAGCATAACTGTATATAAGGATTCAAAAAAGATATTCCTTCAAGTTGAAAATAAAAATGCTGAGGTTAATGGGACAGGTTTCGAACTGGATGTTCCGCCTATGATTTATAAAAACAGAACGTACATACCTGCTAGATTTGTTGCTGAAAGCCTGGGTAAGAAAGTTGTATGGGATAGCAAAACCAAATCTGTCCTCATCAAAGATCCGGCATCCTTTGATGAAGTTAATAAAATACTCACAAAGTCTGAAGAAGCGATGAAAAATGTTAAAAAAGCCAAAATGAATATGAAAGTGGATAGGAAAGAGAGCATAGGCGAAAGTTCTTCGGTCTCTGTGGGCGGAGAAGTAAAGATGGAAGTGGATAAAGCAAACAAAATTGGACATATGGTTATGAATCTGAAGACAATGGGAATTAATGTAACAATGGAATACTACTATAATAATAATACTCAATATATGAAAGGATTTTTGGTTGACAGCTGGGTTAAAACAACTTCAAAAGATGATAATTTTGATAGTGTGGTTAAAAATCAATTTGGGTTGATAGCAGCGGATGAAGTAAGTTCAGCAGGTTTGGTAAAGGTAGAAAGTAATAATCCCGATGAAATAGTGCTCGAGGGAGCGGCATTTTTCGGCAGTATTTCAAACTTAGGAAGTTCGCTGATGGGGGAAGATTCAATAACTGAAAGTAATGGTGTTCCGGCCGATTATAGTGTAAAAATTATACTCGACAGCAAGACATATTTATTGAAGAGTTGTACTATGGAGTTTTATGAAACCCAAAAAGGAAGCTCAGGAGATAAGATGGTGGAAAGTGGGAATTTTTCGCTGACTTTGACTGATGTTAATGGAAATTTTACGGTTAAAATACCCGATGAAGTTATAAAAAATGCAAAGGACGCAAGTGAAATGGGTGGAATTATAAAAATGTAACGAAAGCACTGCATATTCGGATGGCAAAACCGGATATGCAGTAATTTTTTCTAGTGATTGTTAACGAATTAACAATTTGTTATAATAGTAATATAGAATATTTTAATATGCGAAAGCATTATTACAAAAACACTTTAAATAAAGATATTCATAAGTTAGGAAAGGGAAAGGTAGAGGTATGAAAATAAGCGAAATTTCATCAGTTCTTGAAGCTGAAATAATAACCGGAGGACAAAACAGTGACTTGGAGATATATTCAGCTTGTGGTGCGGATTTAATGAGTGATGTAATGGCATTTGTCAAAGAAAATGTAGTTTTGCTTACAGGCCTTATAAATCCACAGGTAGTTCGTACTGCAGAAATGATGGATATAAAGGTTATAGTTTTTGTGAGGGGTAAAACTCCTACACAGGAAATAATTGATTTGGCAAATGAAAAAGGTATAACAATATTAACAACAAAGTATTCTATGTTTATTGCCAGCGGTAAGCTATATGAAGCTGGAATAACCGGAAGAGGTGGTTGTTGTTGAGGGACAGTTTCTTGGAACTGAATTATGACATACCTGCAAATGATTTTTTGCATGCAGGTGAAGCTTCCAGTTCTGTAAAAAAGATGCTGAACCAGCTGGGTGTAGCACCGGATAAGGTAAAAAAGACTGCCATATCAATGTATGAAGCTGAGATTAATGCAGTAATTCATGCTAACGGTGGTGAAGCACACATAGAAATATGGAAGGACAAGGTAATTATTAAAATATCCGATAAAGGACCTGGCATTCCTAATGTGGAACTAGCTATGCAGGAAGGATATACGACAGCACCGGATCATGTAAGAGATATGGGATTTGGAGCGGGTATGGGACTTCCCAATATAAAAAGATATTCAGATGAATTGAAGATAGATACGGAGATCGGAAAAGGTACGGTAGTTACAATAACTGTTTATTTAAAGGATAAATAATAAGTTATTTCCGGGGCGGTCCTTAAATTAGTAATGGAATTCATATATATGTTAATGTGGATTTTTTAAGGGGGTGTATGTGTGGGAACATATTTTCATTCCGTAACACTTGACGAAGACAAGTGCAGAGGGTGCACCAATTGTATAAAACGCTGTCCTACAGAGGCAATAAGAGTAAGAAAAGGAAAAGCTCGGATAATTAATGAAAGGTGCATAGACTGCGGAGAATGTATAAGAATATGTCCATATCATGCCAAGAAGGCTATTACCGATCCGTTGGAAATTATAAATAATTTCAAATACAAGATAGTGATTCCGGCACCATCCTTATATGGACAGTACAAAAGTATATATTCACGTGACAGCATTCTAACAGCATTAAAGGGTTTGGGATTTGATGAGGTATATGAGGTTGCAAAAGCCGCTGAAATAGTAAGCAAGGCAACAAAGAAACTCATAAACAACGAAAAGCCAAAGCTTCCTCTTATTTCATCCGCATGTCCGGCTGTTGTAAGGTTGATACAGGTTCGATTTCCAAATCTCATAGATAATATATTGAAGTTGGAGTCACCTATGGAAGTCGCTGCTAATATAGCAAGAGACAAAGCCATGAAGAGGGAGAATCTTTCAAAAGAAGATGTGGGTGTATTTTTTATTACTCCATGTGCTGCAAAAATGACCAGTGTTATGGCTCCTTACGAAAGGGAATCGTCTTCGGTTAGCGGTGTAATATCCATTAGGGATATTTATCTTCCTGTTTTAAACAATCTTATGAAGCAAAAAAAGGTGGAAAGCCTTGGAGCCGCAGGGTTTGAAGGGATTCGATGGGCTAACTCGGGAGGTGAGAGCTTAGCTTTAGGCACCGATTCTTTTTTGGCCGTTGACGGTATCCATGAAGTTATTACTATACTTGAGGAAGTTGAAAATGATAAGCTGGAAGATGTGATTTTTATGGAAGCTTTAGCGTGCAAGGGAGGATGTTTGGGAGGACCGCTTACAATTGAGAACTGTTATGTGGCTAAAACCAAGCTCAAAAAACATATAGATGAAGCAAAGGAAAAAGCTATTTCAAATATGGACCAGGATGATATTTATGATAATATTGATTGGACCGGCAATGTAAAATACAAGCCTGTGTTGAAACTTGATGATGACATGGAAATAGCTATGAAGAAGCTTGAAAGTCTTCAGCAGATCGAGAACGAGCTTCCGGGGCTTGATTGTGGGGCTTGCGGTGCACCTAGTTGCAGAGCTCTTGCAGAGGATATTGTAAGGGGAATGGCTAATGAGACCGATTGTTTGTTTAAGCTTAGAGACAGGGTTAGGAGTTTGGCCAATCAAATGATGGAGCTAGAAGCCATAATGCCTCCTGTTATGGATAAAGAATCGAATAACAAGGCTCAAGATGAGGAGAATTAGAGTATGAAGGTACGGGAGTTTGCGGAAAAGCTTGGTATGAAGGTGTTGACAGGAAACAATGAGGGATTGGAAAACAGTATTGAAGGTATTTATACATGTGATCTCTTAAGCTGGGTTATGTCTCATGCCCAAAAGGGTGATGCATGGATAACTGTCCACACAAATATAAATATTGTTGCAGTGGCAGTATTGACAGAGGTTTCATGTATAATTGTCCCTGAAGGTATCTGCGTTGAGCAGGATACCGTAAAAAGAGCTGAAAGTGAAGGGATAGTTATCCTGGGGACTGATCTTAACACATACGAAATATGCTGTAAGGCCTATGAGTGCGGTATAGGTTTAAATAATGACAAATAATATCGATTTGCCTGGAGGAGCTAAATGAGGCTAGCATACGATTTGCATATTCACTCGGCGTTGTCTGCGTGTTCCGATAAGGATATGACTCCTAATAACATAGTAAACATGTCACTTATTAAGGAATTGGATATAATAGCAGTTACCGATCATAATTCGGCGGAAAATCTGGAGGCTGTTGTTAAGTGTGCACAGGGAAAGAATATATTGGTTGTACCGGGCATGGAAGTAGAAACGATGGAAGAAATACATGTTGTGTGCTTGTTTCCGGGTATTGATGAAGCCAAGAAAATGCAGGAAATTGTTTATAACAATCTGCCGCCTTTAAAAAACAGGGACGATATTTTTGGCAGGCAGATAATTTTTGATGAAAATGATGATGAAATAGGTTCAATAGACAGATTCCTCCTTACTGCAGTTGGAATGCCAATAAAAGAAGTATATAAAACAGTATTAAATCTTAACGGTGTAATGATTCCGGCTCATATAGACAGAAGCTCCTACAGTATTTTATCCAATCTTGGAGGTATTCCCCCCGATTTGGGATTTAAATATCTCGAGGTATCAAAAGGGGCTGTTCTGGAAAATTTAAAGAAGCAATATCCCGATGTTTTTGACTACAAATTCATTATGTCATCCGATGCTCATTCTCTTGAAAATATATCTGAGAGAGAGTCATTTATAGAAGTTGATGAGAAGTCCATAGAATGTGTAATATCTAAATTAAGAAACGGATAGAGGTGACAAAAATATGTTAAATCATTTATTTAATATTGAATTTGGTTAATGGCTTTGTTATAATGTTAACGATTGATGTTAAATTTTTAACATAATAAGGGAGCAATAGCTCCGATGACAAGGGGGTTATCTATATGAATTCAAAAGGTTGTTGCTGCGGTTGTGTAGATGAAAAAAAGGAAAAGCTGCAGCAAATAATTGAGAAGTATAAAAATACACGAGGTGCATTGATTCCAGTATTGCATGAAGCACAAGAAGTATACGGTTATCTGCCTCTAAGCGTTCAAAAAATAATTTCTGAAGGACTAAATGTTCCGCTTTCCGAAATATATGGTGTTGTCACATTCTATACACAATTCTCTCTCGAACCAAAAGGTAAATACAATATTCAGCTCTGCATGGGAACAGCTTGCTATGTTAAAGGTTCCGGATTAATTCTTGACAAGCTTAAAGAAAAACTTGGAATTGAAGTTGGAAAATGTACGGATGACGGTTTGTTTTCTCTTGAAGCATGCAGATGTATAGGAGCTTGTGGTTTAGCACCTGTTATGATGATAAATGAAGATGTATATGGTAGACTTTCACCCGATGATATTGAAGGAATCATAGAAAAGTACAAAAAAGAAGGATAATGAGAGATTTGTCGTTACATCTAATGGACATAGTACAGAACTCAATAGTTGCCATGAGCACCCGCATTAGCATTTCTATTGCTGCTTATTTGGAAAGCGATGAATTAAAAATAATTGTAGAAGATAACGGCAAGGGAATGGACAATGAAATGCTCAAGAAGGTTACCGACCCTTTTGTAACAACCAGGGATACAAGAAAAGTAGGATTGGGTATTTCACTTTTTAAGGCATCTGCTGAAAGAAGCGGCGGATATCTTGATATAACCTCAGAAAAGGGTGTTGGTACAACATTGGAGGCTGTATTTAAAATAAATAACATTGACAGGCCGCCCTTAGGAGATGTTGCGGATACAATAGCAGGCGTACTTGTTTCAAATGAAAGCCTGCATTTAGCCCTGACACTTTCCCGTGATGATGAGATGTTTTCTTTTGATACCGAAGAGGTAAAGAAAATGCTTGATGGGGTTCCTATCAATGAGTATGAGGTTTTGAATTGGATTAAAGGATATATAAATGAGGGGATAAATGTTACTTTTGGAGGTGTATTAAATGAAATCAATAGCTGAACTTGAAGAAATCAGGAAGAAAGCTTTGGACAAAATGGGAATCAGAACAAATACAGAGGGCTATAGAGTAGTAGTAGGTATGGCCACATGTGGAATTGCTGCAGGTGCAAGACCTGTTATGAATGCATTTATGGAAGAACTTAATAAAAGAGGAATAAAAAATACTTCCGTTACTATGACCGGTTGTATTGGTGTTTGCAGGCTTGAGCCTATTGTGGAAGTAATCGACCCTGACGGAAATAAAACCACTTATGTTAAAATGAATGCAGAAAAGGCTGTTCGAGTAGTAACCGAGCACATTGTTAACGGTAGGGTTTGTGTAGATTTAACAATTGGTTCTGAAGAAAAGAAATAAGGGGGGAGTATAGATGCAGATTTATAGAGCACATGTTCTGGTTTGTGGTGGTACAGGTTGTGTTTCATCAAGCTCAGAGAAGATAATGAGCGAATTTGAAACGCATTTAAATAATAATAATCTGACAAATGAGGTAAAGGTTGTAAAGACCGGATGTTTTGGATTGTGTGCACGTGGACCTATTGTAGTTGTTTACCCTGAAGGCTGCATGTACACTATGGTTAAGGTAGAGGATGTTAAGGAAATCGTTGAAGAACATCTTCTAAAGGGAAGAATAGTTAGAAGATTATTGGAAAATAAACATGATGATGAAGGTGTTGAAACTTCAATAGAGGGAGTTGAGTTCTTCAAAAAGCAATTGAGGATAGCACTCAGAAACTGTGGTGTTATAAATCCAGAGCTTATTGAAGAGTATATTGCTTTTGACGGATACAAGGCTTTGGCTAAGGTTTTAACTGAAATGACTCCTGAAGAGGTTATAGACACAATTAAGAGGTCAGGACTTAGGGGAAGAGGAGGCGGAGGCTTCCCAACCGGCTTGAAATGGGAGTTCACTGCCAAGTCACAAGATGATCAGAAGTTTGTTTGCTGTAATGCAGACGAAGGAGACCCAGGAGCATTTATGGACAGAAGTGTCCTTGAAGGAGATCCCCATTCTGTAATTGAAGCTATGGCAATAGCTGGTTATGCTGTTGGAGCAAATCAGGGATATATATACATTAGAGCTGAATACCCCATCGCAGTTAAGCGTTTAAATATAGCTATTGAGCAAGCAAAAGAGTATGGCTTGCTTGGAAAGAATATTTTTGGTACTGATTTTAATTTTGATCTTGAAATCAGATTGGGAGCAGGAGCATTTGTGTGTGGTGAAGAAACAGCACTTATGACTTCTATAGAAGGTAAGAGAGGGGAACCAAGACCGAGACCTCCTTTCCCTGCTGTTAAAGGTTTGTGGAATAAACCGACGCTTCTTAATAACGTTGAAACATATGCAAATATTCCTCCAATTATAAATAAAGGTGCTGAGTGGTTTGCAAGCATCGGTACCGAAAAGAGCAAAGGAACCAAGGTTTTTGCCGTTGGAGGTAACATAAACAACACCGGTCTTGTGGAAGTACCTATGGGTACGACATTGAGAGAGGTTGTATATGATATAGGCGGAGGTATACCTAACGGTAAGAAGTTTAAGGCTGCACAGACCGGAGGACCTTCAGGCGGATGCATACCCGCAAGCCATTTGGATGCTCCAATAGATTATGATTCATTGATCCAGTTAGGTTCCATGATGGGATCGGGCGGACTTATTGTTATGGATGAAGATACATGTATGGTTGATATTGCAAAGTTCTTTTTGGAGTTTACTGTTGATGAGTCCTGCGGTAAATGTCCTCCCTGTCGTATAGGAACAAAAAGAATGTTGGAAATATTGGATAGAATAACTGAAGGTAAAGGCGAAATAGAAGATATAACAAAATTGGAAGTACTTGCAAAAAATATTAAAGCATCTGCTTTATGCGGTCTTGGTCAAACTGCACCAAATCCGATTTTAAGTACGCTGCGTTACTTTAAGGATGAGTACATGGCACATGTTACTGATAAGAAATGTACCGCAGGTGTATGTAAATCAATGATGCAATATGTAATAAATGCCGATATGTGTAAGAGCTGCGGTATCTGTGCAAAGGTTTGTCCTGTAAAATGTATCAGTGGTGAAAAGAAGGTACCTTATGTAATAGACAGCAGCAAGTGTGTTAAATGTGGTGCTTGTATGGAGAAATGTCCATTCAAAGCTATATTCAAGAATGTTTAAAGGAAGGGGAGTGTTAAAATGGAAACAGTAAATATTACTATAGACAGCAGGAAAATTCAGGTTCCAAAGAATTATACGGTTTTGGAGGCGGCAAGGTTTGCCAACATTGAGATACCGACACTTTGCTTCCTAAAGGATATAAATGAGATTGGTGCATGCAGAATGTGTCTTGTTGAAATACAGGGAGCAAGAAGTTTACAAGCTGCTTGTGTTTATCCGGTATCGGAGGGATTGGTAATAAACACTCAAACACCGGCAGTTCGTGAAGCAAGAAAGGTTACATTGGAGCTTATATTATCCAATCATGATAAAAAGTGCCTTACATGTGTAAGAAGCAATAACTGTGAACTTCAAAAACTGGCTCAAGACTTGAATATAAGAGATATAAGGTTTGAAGGCGAATCGGCAAAAATGCCGTTGGATGAGATTTCACCTTCAATAGTTAGAGATCCTAACAAATGTGTGCTTTGCAGACGTTGTGTAAGCATGTGTAAAAATGTTCAAAGTGTAGCTGTTATCGATACTACTGAAAGAGGTTTTAAGACACTTGTAACGCCTGCTTTCAATAAGTCTCTTAATGAAGTACCCTGTACAATGTGCGGACAATGTATAAATGTTTGTCCTGTAGGTGCTCTTCGCGAGAAAGATGATACCGACAAGGTTTGGGAAGCACTTGCAAACAAAGACCTCCATGTTGTTGTTCAGACTGCTCCGGCGGTTAGAGTTGCCATTGGAGAAGAGTTCGGAATGCCTATAGGTTCAAGGGCAACAAGCAATATGGTAGCTGCATTGAGAAGACTCGGATTTTCAAAAGTATTTGATACCGATACCGCTGCTGACCTTACAATTATGGAGGAAGGCACAGAATTGATAAATAGGATAAAAAATGGCGGAAAGCTGCCTCTTATAACAAGCTGCAGTCCCGGATGGATAAAATTCTGCGAGCATAATTTCCCTGAATTTATTGACAATCTTTCATCATGTAAGTCACCTCATGAAATGTTTGGTGCTGTATTGAAATCGTATTATGCAGAAAAAATGGGAATAGATCCGTCAAAGATATTTGTTGTATCCATAATGCCATGTACGGCAAAGAAATTTGAAGCACAGAGACCTGAAATGTCCAGTACAGGATACCCTGATGTAGATGTTGTTTTGACAACCAGGGAGCTTGCTAGAATGATCAGAGAAGCAGCCATTGACTTTAATGATCTTCCTGAAAGGCAATTTGACGATCCAATGGGTGAAGCATCAGGTGCAGGCGTAATTTTCGGGGCTACAGGCGGAGTTATGGAAGCTGCGTTAAGAACAGTTACAGAAATATTAAACGGAAAACCATCCGACAATATTGAATATAATGCTGTAAGAGGAATAGATGGAGTTAAGGAAGCTGTTGTTGAGGCAGGCGGTATGAAGATAAAGGCTGCTGTAGCACATGGCCTTGGAAATGCCAGAAAGCTTCTTGAAAAAGTTAAAAATGGAGAAGAATATCATTTTATTGAGATAATGGCTTGTCCTGGAGGATGTGTAAACGGTGGAGGTCAGCCGATTCAGCCGTCATCAGTTAGAAGCTGGGTTGATCTAAGAGCTGAAAGAGCAAAAGCCATTTATGAGGAAGATAAGGAAATGCCTATTAGAAAATCTCATGAAAATCCTAGAGTCAAGATGCTTTATGATGAATTCTTCAAGGAGCCTGGAAGCCATAAGGCACATGAGCTGCTCCATACGCATTATACAAAGAGAGAAAACTATCCTGAAGAATAATTTAATACAAACAAAAACCCCCAATGGATTTGCCCATCGGGGGTTTTTGTTTTATATTTAGTACTTTATTATTTTTACATTTATTTTCGTTATCTTATTTTCTTTTCTTCTTAATAAGCACAATCATTATAATTGGAATTATTACAACTATAACAGCTAGTACAATTATTATAACAGTAAGGGTTGATTTATCTGTTGTAGTATTGGCATCTGAACCGGTATCATTATCTGATGCATTGGAGCTATCGGGAGATGTAGCTGAGCTGTCAGGCGAAGTACTTGCTGATGCTTCAGGTGCCGCTGATGAATCAGGTGATGCCGGTGAACCATTTGCCTGAGGGCTAGATGCAGGTCTTGCAGTGAAACTTGGGAGTGGAATGGGACTTGATGAAGCATTGATCTTAGAAGCAGGTACGACATTATATCCGCTTGTAATTTGATTTCCATCCCAATCAAACAGCATTATTCCGTTAATGGCACCCGGATTTCCGTTAAGGTCATCAAATATCACTTCGGTTGCGGCATCCTTAAGAACTTTAAATCCAATAACTGCAAGTGTTCCTGTTGATTCAGGCTTACCGCTGTTTTTATATGCAGTCATATTCATATATAGCTCTCCAAAGTCAAGTATACCTTGTTTTATTATGTTGGTTGTAAGGTCCAAAGGGGAATAAGCCGGATTCTGAAGCAAATCACCTTTAGTAGGAGGTGTCTTTTCTTCTAAAGGACTTCCGGTATTTGCATCAACTGCCTGAAGTACTTCAGGATTGTATCTCAAGCGAACCTGATATCCTGCAAAATTCTTAATGTTATTGATTTTCAGTGATGCTTTAATAATTTCACCTACGCTTGCTGTGGTTTTATCAAGCTCAAGAGATATGGACGGTTGATTATCCGCATATAATGTGCTTGTAAAAAGCATTGTTGTTAGGATCGATAATAATAAAACTAATACAATTTTTCTTTTGCTATTCATATTCATAATTTAAACCCCTTCTAGTTTATGATTTTAGATTTTGGCATATAAAAATATTATCATTAAATACATTATGAAACAATAGTTTTTTAAACAGCACAATGTGCAAAATGGTGAAGGTTAATCAATAACCCTCACCATTTTAGTGTCTTTATTATATATAAAGTTTATATATACAGTTTAAATTTTTATTGTTTTACAGTATATTCCTTAATGGGATTTCCGTTCCAATCAAATACAAGAGTGCCTTCTTTGTCGTCATCAAGTAAAGGATTATCTACCAATACAGGCTTGGTATAGTCTTTAAGAACTTTAAAACTGACCTTGGCAACAACACCCGACGATTCAGGAGAGTTGGAGTTCCTGTACGTGTTTAGAGCCATATAAGCTCTGCCAAAGTTCAATATACCGTTTTCAAGATCATTTGAAGCAAGATCTATTGGTGAATATCTTCCACAGAGTAATGAACCTGTTTCTGCAGCTGAAGTTTTATCATATGGTGTACCATCGGTGTATACAGGCTGCAGGCAATCGGGATCGTATTTCAATGTTGCCTGGTATCCTGAAAAATTGGGAATTTCGTCAATGCTAAGGGTTGCAGTAATAATATCACCGATTTTAGCATCTGTTTTATCTACCGTCAAACTAAAGGTACCAAGCTTTGGTGTTGGAGTGGGCTCCGGAGTAGGTGTTGGCTTGGATGGTGCAAATATTACTTCAGGTTCAATAATATCATATTCCATTATCTGGTCTGCATTAAAATCATAAAGAGCTGTGCCTTGAATCCCAGAAGGAAGTATTTTTGTACCTTTAAAATATATTGTAGTAGGAATAACCCTTAAAACTCTGAATCTAATAATGCCTATGGAACCGGTAGTTTCAATATCTTTGGAGTTTCTATATGCATTAAGATCAATGTATGATCTTCCAAAACTTAATATTCCAATATCAACATCGTGAAAAACAACATCTACAGGCTTATATTTTTCATTTACAAGAAGAGTACCGGTTTCAGGACGTGTCAGATTACCATAAGGGAGATAAGAATCACCAAAGGGTATAACAGGTTGTAATACTGAAGGATCATATTTAATATTTACCTGATATCCTGCAAAATCTTTAATGTCTTTTATATTAAGGCTTGCGATTACAATATCACCCTGATCGGCATAATTCTTATTAAACGATAAAGTAAGACTACCCTTTGCATTAGCTGTAGGTGTAGGAGTAGCTTGGCCTTCTTCTACCGGAAACACTGATATCATACCTAATAAGTGACGTTTCATATATGCATAGTCATCGGATGTAAGTCTTCCGTCACCGTCAACATCTGCAGTTGCTGCAAGAGATTCTTTACTTATCATTCCGAGCAGACACTGCCTCATCAATGCATAGTCGTTGGAGTTAAAATTTCCATCACCGTCTACATCACCCCAGATCAGCTGTGATTCTGCTGATGATATAAGGGCCACGCTACCTAAAGAAAGAGAAAGAAATACAGCAACCAGCAGTGTAATAACTTTTGTACACTTCATTTTTTATAAACCTCCCTTTAAAAATTTACCGTCTAATATTAACATAAAGACGGTTTATCTAGATTTAAATACGTTATTACTCTTAATCTTACATTTTGCAAAAGACAAATGTAAGATTAAGAGTATTTAATACTTTTTATACAAAAATTATATATCATATTTTGTCGATGTAAAAGGATAAAATGATTTATTTTGAGCTGTCTTTATTGAGCTCTACAAACGATGGATTCAATTCATAGTTATCCAATAAATCTCCTGATACATCAAAAACATAGATTCCATTTGAGCCCGGCATAACAGTAGTTGGAGAAATCTCTATTTTGGTTGGAGAATTCTTTAGCACTTTAAAGCTGATTTGGGCTGCTGTACCGTTACTATCCCATGATTGAGACTTGGCATAATCGGTCAATTTTGTATATATAAAACTGAAATTGAGAATTCCGCTTGTTAAATCATTTTTTGCAATTGAATAAGTGCCAAATTCTTTCAAGAACAAATCTACCAAAGAGGGTAATGTACCTTTACCATATGCAACATATGAATTATTATCGAGATAAACAGGCTCGAGGCAAGCAGGATCATACTTGATGTTAGCCTGTATGCCTGCCAGCTTATCTATGCTTGATACATTTAAGAATACATTGACAATTTCTCCAACCTCAGCATTGCTCTTGTCAATTGAAAGGTTGACATTACCGTCAATTGGCATAACGCCGGAAGTGTCAATTTGTAGTGATTGTACAACCGAATAGTCGAGTATTTGAGTGGAATCCCAATCATACAGAATGGTTCCGTTGATTCCTGTTGTCATAGTATCAGAGTCGGTAAATTTGATTTGGGTTATAGTTTTCTTAAGGGCTTTAAAATAAATTATAGCTATTGAACCGTTTGATTCGGAATCTTCGAAGTTCTTATAGGAATCAATATCCAAATATGACATTCCAAAGTTCAGCATTCCGATTGTCAGATTATGATTTGACAATTTTATCAGAGAATACTTATTGTTATTAAAAAGTGTACCTGTTTCAACTTCGGAACTTTTAGTAAATGGGGAACCGTCGATATTAACGGGCGTAAGTACTTCAGGATCGTATTTTAGATTTACCTGGTATCCAATAATATTAGGAATATTACTAACGTTTATTGTTAATTTTATAAGGTTGTCGGAGGATACTTTTTCACTGCTCATATAGATGGTGGCTGCAGTTGTTGGAGTAACTGAAGGCACACCTGTATTCGTCGGTGTAGCTGTTGGTACAGGTGTTGGTGTAGCTGATGATATTGGTGTATTATCAGGTAATATGGATATTGTTGTTTTTACATCATAATTGAGAACCTGACGGCCATCCCAGTCGGTAACAATGGTTCCGTTAACTGCATTAGGCATAGTCTCACAATTCTTTAATGTGATTTGGGTTGCCTCATTTTTCAGTATTTTGAAATATATAGTAGCTATTGAACCGGTTGATTCTGGATTGCCTGAATTTTTATACGAGTCAAGTTGTATATATGCTCTACCAAAATTTAACAATCCACTTTCAAGATCATGCATAGCAAAATCCGTTGGTGAATATTTTTTGTTTAATAGGCTGCCTGTTTCAACAGGTGATTGTTTTGTGTATTCCGAACCGTCAGAGTATATGGGCTTAAGAACATTTGGATCATAAACTATGTTAGCCTGATATCCTGAAAAATTTGAAATATTTTTTATATTAAGAGTTATTTTATATGTATCATGAGATTCCTTAGTAGCTGTCATATAAAATTCCGAATAGGTTGCCGGTGTTTGAGTAGGCGTAACTGTAGGAGTGACAGTAGGAGTAACTGTAGGTGTAGCCGTTATTGATGGAGTGGCTGATATCTCAATAGGGAATTGTTGGATCATTCCAATGAGGTACATACGCATATATGCGTAATCATCAGAGTCCAATCTTCCATTTCCATCAACATCCATATTCATTGGAGCGTCCTGGATCATCCCAATTAGGTACATGCGAAAATATGCATAATCATCAGAGTTCACTTGATTATCCTGGTTAAAATCACCATAGACCAATTTTGTAGAGTCGGGGGTTGCAAATACAGGCAATACAATTGAAGCAGTAAGAATAAGAAATGTAACCAGTAATGCAATAACTTTTTTTTCTTTCATTTTAAATTCCTCCTAAAATAATATAAAAAATAAAATTAATAAAAATATTTATTATATGAATGGCAATAATCATTTGGATTAAAATTATTGCAAAACATCTCTTTGGATTTATATTGGATGCTCTTTTATATTATACACTATAATTTTTTACAAAAACATCTTGAAAATAAAATTAATTTGGTACTTTGTTGTCAAGAACAGAAATTTTATAATTGCTTTATTGTTATATATAATAAATATATACTTTTCTTACAATATGTACTATTAATAGAATAGTGTATGCTTGTAATTATATGATATAAAATTATGCCAAAATTTTCAATTGAAAATGTGGACAGGTATGGGATAAAATGGCTTGAAAAAATTTAAAAGTTGTTGTATAATAATATTATTATTACACTATTCAATTGTGATTTAATTCCCATTCGATCATTATCCCTCCTTAATTTTTGGAGAGACATGTAAGAATTTAGTTAAATCCCAAATAGTTAAGGAGGTAAATTAATATGTCAGACAAAGCGTTAGTATGTAAGGATTGTGGAGCAGATTTTCTTTTTACGGAAGGAGAACAGGAATTCTATAAAGAAAAAGGATTCCAAAATGAACCGCAAAGATGTCCAACATGCAGGAAAGCAAAAAAAGCTCAACGTAGCGGATTCGCTAATGGAAGAGGAAGTTCAGGAGGATATGGCAGTAGCAGGTATTGATAATTGAAGAAATATAAAGGAGAGTTAAGCTCTCCTTTTATTTTTAACAAATTACATCATCTTTTTCAAAACTACATTTCTGTAAATATATTCAATAAAGCTTAGCCATAATTGACTTGCCATCACACAATATCTCATACCCAAAAATCGACAAAGAAAATTTATGAAATATCTTAAAATAACTTCCATCACAATTAATATGCGAAATATGATAAAATATGTAGTATAACAAAAGTTTATAAAGGAAGCTTGTACATATGAAAAAGTATAAAGGTGAAATAATTTTTTCTATTGCCGGAATTGTCTGTGGCATTATAGCATATTTATTTATTTTGAATTTTTTTTGGGTGGATACTTCTCCGGAAGCTGCACCTGTAGTTATTTATAATACACCGACGATTGAGCCTACGCCTACACAGTATATGACTCCAACTCCAATTCCTACTGAGGAAGTGATAGACTACGATTCCATACCGGGTATTACTGAAGGTCAGTCTTATCCTGACGACCTTGTTGCCGATGGAAGCACCAATATATTAATTATCGGAGAAGATAAGGTAGCAGGGTTGTATGATACAATAGGAATTTTGAGTTTGGATGATGACGGGAAAGTAGCAAAAATAATCATGATTCCAAGAGATATGTATATAAATTACAACTTGAAAGTGAGGCATCATCTTGAGACTTTAGGCAGAGCAAATAATGCTGCTTTTTATAAGATAAATGCTGCATATAACATAGGAATTCAGATGAAATATGAAGGCAAATTCAACACCAGTGCAATAAATTTTTTGGCAGACATAATAAAAGAGGTATTTAGAATAGAGATAAGGGATTACATAAAGGTTAATACTGAGGGCTTCAGGCAAATTGTAGATCTGTTTGGCGGAGTAGATATCAATGTTCCTTATGTGATGAATTATGATGACCCTTTTCAGAACTTATCCATACATTTGGATAAAGGACTCCAGCATCTTAACGGAGAACAAGCTGAGGGATTTGTAAGATTTAGACAGGGATATGATGAAAATAATGTATTCAGAAGCTATGGAGATATTGAAAGGAAAAAGAATCAGATAGCATTTTTGAAAGCATTTGTAAACCAGAAAGTGACTTTGGGTAATATAACTAAAATACCCGGACTTATAAAGACACTTAACAAGAATGTAAAGACAAGCGTTGACGCAGGAGACATACTTACTGCATATATGGGTAACCTTAAAGACATTGCTCTTAAAAAATACACTATTGAAAGCATGACTGTAATTGGAAAGAACAGTAGTATTAACGGTTCATACTGCTATATTGTGGGTGATATAGAAGGGATAACAAATTAGTGAATAATAGCCGCCATAACAAATATTGATTTTGCTATGGCGGCTATTTTGCTTAAATAGTTTTTATAATTACATAGTACGTTTCTTAGCCATTCATTGATTATCTCAAAAAGCAATAAAACTTATAGTGTTTTTTTAACAAGTTCCCATAAAACATCACAAAGCTCGTCGTTTTCATGTTGGAATCCATATTTATTTGAAACGGCCTTATTGCCTATTTCGCAGAAAAGGTCATCTGTTTCGGCAAGAATGTAAAATTGATCATGTGATGGAGCTGTTTTGCTCAGTATTTCTATCATCTGCCCAATAGAAAGAAGCGGCAGACATTCATCCTTTATAAAAGAACTTGGGCGGCAATCGCTAAAATTCTCATCGTAATCTTCAACAACTTCTTCCTGCACATTATCATATTCATCCTCATCCTCATCTTCATATTCATTTTCGTCTTCATCTTCATCATAATATGAATCTTCATCATTGGAATAATTTTCATCATCATTTTGGGAGGTTTCATCAGTTGACTCCGAATCGTCAGGATTTTCGTTGCTCATATGTGTAATGTCATGAAGTAAAAACCTGTAGCCATTGTATATTTCTATATCACCTATGACAAATTCGTAATCTTCATACTCCTCATTTATGATATCCTTGCAAATGGATGCTACGGCATGGTCGAATTTACTGGGTTTCCATAAGGAATTAAGATTTTGCTTTTGCTCAGGGGTCAGGGATTTCAAATCCTCTACAGTTATTCTTTGCTTCATAAATAAACCCTCCTCCTAAATAATTAGACAAGAAATAAAATATAAAACATTCAATTCGGAATACTATTATTATATTTGTAGTGCTAAAATATTACAAGAGGCATAAAATATGATGCTCTTTATTCAACACAAATGGAGGAACTTGATGGATAAATATTTATATGAATCACTCAGTAATTTTTTTATAAATTATGTTAAGAGTTTTTATATTGAAGATGAAGAAACAAATTTCAACTTAAAATTAAAGGAAGAGCATACTATGAGAGTGTGCACCAATATTACCGAAATCGGTAAAGAAATAGGACTTGATGAGTCGGAACTTATACTTGCAAAAACAATTGCATTGTTTCATGACATAGGAAGGTTTGAGCAATTTTCAAGATACAGGACTTTTTCTGATGCAAGGTCGGAGAATCATTCTGAGCTTGGAATTAAATTGCTTATTGAGAAAGATGTATTGAATGAACTTACTGACTATGATAGAAATGTTGTGATAATGGCGATTAGAAATCATAATGCTTTAAAACTGCCTGATATGGAAGATGCAAAAGCATTAACATATGCTAAGCTCATAAGGGATGCGGATAAACTTGACATACTTGGCATATTGTTCGAGTACTATAAAAGCCCCAAACATTATGAACACTTGAAGGTAGGTGAATCATCCGGGATTAGAGGCATATCCAGTAATATAATTGAAAGTGTACTGAATTTAAAGCATATTAAATTCAGTGACGTTAAGACTTCCGATGACATGAAGCTTTTAAGGCTTTCATGGATATACGATATAAATTACAAGATTACACTTATGAAAGTTTTGGAAAGAGGATACCTAGATGCAATATTTGAGGCATTGCCAAATACGGATGAAGTCACTAAGGTGCGTGAAAGATTGCTCAAGTACATCAGCTCTTTTGTTGGCAGAAAAAATATATGATACATAAAACAAACTGCGATATAAATTCTTTTTGTGATTTATATCGCAGTTTGAGCATTTTGAGGAAATATCTTTCCGTATATAATTTGTTTAAAGAATTAATAGGCATTATATTTTATGGCCTATTGAACCACCCATCTTATCAATCCGGTTTCAAATTTATTAATAAGATCTGGATGGAAAGGTAATACCCTAAATGTATAACCGTACTCACCGCCATCGGAAAAGCTTATGTCGGCACTGTATCTGTATAGGCCGTATTCTAATTTTTCCTCAAGTTTCATTTCTATAACTTCGGCATTCTCAATCAAATTGTTTCTGCCGATGTTGCCATAATATACTTCTACCTTTACAGTTCCGGGATCAATAGATCCAAGATAAACAGAAGTAGAGATTTTTATGGTTTCGCCCGACTTGGTTTTTTGCTCTTTAAGCTGGTTCATGGTTTTGTCGGAAATAATTTGTACCTGTGACCAACTATTTTCTATATTTTGCTTCCAATCAGCCAATTCTTTGGCAAAGCTGAAGTTGTTTGCCGTCATCTTGGCTACTCTTTCCATGGTAGGTATATAGAATCTGGTGGTATATTCCTGAACCATCCTGTGAGTGCTGTACTGTGCAGTTAATGACTTTATGGATTCTTTCATAATTTCAACCCATTTAACAGGTGTACCGTTTTCGTCACGGTTATAATAAGTCGGAATTATTTGATTCTCCAATATGTTGTAAATGGATTCACTGTCTGCGTTATCCTGATTGTATTCGTTGTCATAATAAGTATCATCACCTATTGCCCAGCCGTTTTTGCCGTTATAGCCTTCACACCACCATCCGTCAAGGATGCTGAAGTTAATGGCTCCGTTTATGCAAACTTTCTGACCGCTTGTTCCGCTAGCTTCAAGAGGACGTCTTGGGTTATTGAGCCAGATATCAACTCCCTGAACCATTATTCTTGCAAGTGTCATGTTATAGTTTTCCAGTAAAATAACCTTTCCTTTGAAACCCTCTTGTTTTGCAATATCATTGATGTTCTTAATAATTTCATGTGCGGGTCTGTCTGCAGGATGGGCTTTACCGGCGAATATTATCTGAACCGGCATTTCTGGATTGTTCAATATTTTCAATATTCTTGCAACATCCCTGAATATGAGATTTGCACGCTTATATGTTGCAAATCTTCTTGCAAAGCCAATGGTAAGTGCATTGGAATCCAGAATAGAGTCCACTTCTTTAATGCTTTCCACAGATTCACCATTTGCTATTTTTTGTTCTTTCAGTTTGTTGCGGATATAGCCTATCATTTTAGTTTTCAACACACAGTGGGTTTTCCATAACTCATCATTCGGTATGTCATTAACCTTATCCCAGACAGACTTGTCATAAAGCCTTTCTTTCCAGTCTGCATCAAGATATTTGTCAAATATGTGCTTTATACTTGGTGAGAGCCAGGTTAATGTGTGTATTCCATTGGTCACATGTGTGATAGGTACGTCTTCTTCAGGCAGTCCGGGCCATACATTATTGAATATGTTACGTGACACGGCACCGTGCAATTCACTTACACCATTTTTCCTTCCCGACAGGTTAAGAGCCAGAACAGTCATGTTGAAGTTCTGATGCTCACCCATTCTAAGACCAAGGTCTAAGAATTCATGCCTGCTTATACCCAAAAGCCCCCAGAAATTACCGAAGTATTTATCAATCATATGGATTGGGAATACATCGTTACCTGCAGGAACAGGAGTATGGGTGGTGAATATGGATGATGAAGACACAATTTCCTTTGCTTGTCTGAAAGGAATCTTATGTTCTTGTATAAGCTTTCTCATTAACTCCAGTCCCATAAATGATGAATGGCCTTCATTCATATGGTAAACCGTAGCTTTTATACCAAGAGCTTCAAGTGTTCTAATTCCACCGATTCCCAGGAATATTTCCTGCTGAATTCTTGTTTCCTGATCACCGCCGTAAAGCCTTGCAGTAAGAGAACGATCATGGTCGTTGTTTTGTTCCACATCGGTATCCATAAAGTAGATAGTGACACGTCCGACTTTGACCTGCCAAATTTGTGCAAATACAACCCTTCCGGGGAGCTCAATGTTAATGATTACCCTTTCACCGTTTTTGTCCAATGCCGGAGTTATGGGAAGCTGTGAAACGTTTAAATCGGTAAAATTTGTTTCCTGCCATCCATCGTGGTTGATTCTCTGACTAAAATAACCTTGCTTATAAAAAAGCCCAATGGCCGTAAAAGGTATTCCCAAATCACTTGCAGACTTACAATGATCGCCCGATAGAACACCCAGACCGCCGGAGTAGATAGGCAAAACCTCATTTAAGCCATACTCTGCTGAAAAATATGCAATCATATTATCCTTTTTATCGGGATAATTTCTGCTGAACCAGGTGTCCGTTTCGCTCATATAGCGGTCAAAACTTGCTACAACATCTTCATAACGTTGCATATAGTCAGAGTCGTTCAATTTTTGTTCTAACTTTTTTTGACTAACTTCCTGCAAGAATCTTACAGGGTTTTTGTTTAGCTTTTCCCACAGTGCCAGATCGATTTCTCTGTACAGGTCTATTGCATCTGAATTCCATGACCACCATAGATTATATGCAATATCCTTCAACCTGCTAAGCTTTTGTGGTATTACAGCTGTTACTTTTATCTTTCCTAAAAGATACATATGCAACCTCCATTTTTTATCGTGTTATTTATTATTACCAATTTTTTATTAATAATATCAAATTATATAAAAATCTATTAATGTATTATCGAATAATTAATATTAATATATACAAAAGCAGGCCTACATGATATCAAAACAGCAATGCTATTTATCATGAAACATCGGACATAAAATTATTATATTAATTACAGTACATATTATGAAAAAACGGCTAAACATTTTACATGTCATGAAGAACAATTTTGAAAAGCATTTTACAAAAACAGACAATAACAAAGTATAAATTAATATACTTTTGTTGATACAACTAAAAGCTTTAAAAGAATAAAAAATTTATATAAAATATAATATCATAAATTCGGAAGTTTTGGTATAGTTTTTTTAAAAAATATATTATTTATTAGTTTATATGCTAATGAAATCTAGAAAAGCTAAATATTACTGAAATAAAAATTTTGAAATTCAAGAAAAATAATTGTATGATAAAAAGATACATTATTTATGGATTAATAGGATGGAATATTGAGGTAATATGGACCGGTTTGCATTCATTGATGGTTGGTGACCTAAGATTAAGCGGGTTTACTAATCTTTGGATGTTTTTTATATATGGATTGGCAGTTTTTCTTGAACCCATTCATGATATAATAAGTAGGTGGAGGTGGATTACCAGAGGAATAATCTGGGTGTTGGTTATTTGGGGAATAGAATATTCCACAGGCTTAATTCTGGAAAATATAATACACCTTAAGCCCTGGATATACACCGGGCCTTATGCGATTGACGGTCTTATAAGGTTGGATTATGCTCCTTGGTGGTTTGCCGCAGGGCTGATATTTGAGAGGATCCATAAAATGTTGGATATGTACATTGTCGATAGCAGAATATAAATCTAAAATGTGAGATTAATCATAGCATGAATTTATCATATACAAAGTAATTAATAGATATAGATACAGCTTTGGGGGGAAATTTAAGTGAGGAAGCTAAAGATAAAAAGATTAAAAGATAATGATAATAAAGCTAAATCCAAGAAAAGCAAAAAAGGAAATATATTAACAAAAATATTAATATTTTTAATATTTGAAATACTTTTTACCTGTGCAACATTGCCAATACTGATTTTTTACGGTCCATTTGAAAATGTTAAGGGAACAATAACCGGTATGTCATGGAATACATTAAGACATCAATATATTGCTAAGTTTTTTTTGAGTGATGAGGCTATAAATAGGATTATATCCAAGAATTTTGCCGAGGATCCGTTAGACAACGGAGAAGTGCTTCATAAACTCAAATTTAGTTCAAAACATGATGATAAAATAGAAGTATATAATATTGATGGCGGAAGTTTTGAAGGTAAGCTTATGCTGGTGTATGATCCGTCAAGAATTAAAGTAGGCTATTCTAAGAACTTTCCAATCTCCGGTGAGACAACAAGTTCCATAGCAAAAAGAAATGGAGCTGTTGCAGCTATAAATGCAGGCGGTTTTAAGGATGTGGGATGGACAGGCACTGGAGGTACACCTATGGGATATATTATTCATGACGGGAAAGTTATTGTAAATGATAAAAGTAATACAGTAAAACAGGATACCGCCGCATTTACCGATAATATGCTCATTGTTGGCAAGCACTCTGTCGATCAACTTCTCAATGAATATGGAGTAAAAGAAGGTGTGAGTTTTGGCCCCCCTCTTGTAGTAAACGGCCAGAGAACTATCAAAAGAGGTGACGGAGGCTGGGGAATAGCACCAAGGACTGCGATTGGTCAAAGAGCTGACGGAACTGTTATTTTATTGGTTATTGACGGTAGAAGAGCAGGTTCATTAGGTGCGACACTTCGTGATGTGCAGGAAATATTTTTAAAGTATAATGCAGAAAATGCGGTAAATTTGGATGGCGGTTCGTCAACAACAATGTATTATAATGGAAAGGTAATAAATAAACCGTCTGACGGACTGGGAGAACGTGCTGTAGCATCAGTGTTTATGGTGATGCCTGGAAAGGCTGGTGGCAGCAAGTGAAATTAATAAAGAGAGTTTACAAATGGATTGTATTTTCCATTATAATGCAGATATTAGTGCTTGCGTATTTCAATTACGACTTTTTGCTCGAAGACCATGAAATAAAAGCCACCAGTTATGAGATTAGTGACGGAACAATTGATAAAAAAAGGAAAAGTATTGAAATTCAGCAGGGGGCGACTCAGTTAAGGGTATCCCATGATGGATATCATGCTGCATGGTTGCTGAAGGGAAAGATTCATGTTTATGATCTTACAAATAAAAAGCTGAAAGATACTATAGAGGATGAATCAGGAGATATAAATTACTATAGATGGCTGCCTGACAGAAATATAATAATTTATTCCATCAGCGTTCATCAATCGGGAAAAGTAAATGTATTGACCAAAGATATTGATACCGGTAACGTCCATAGTTATCCGACAATATCGGGCCTTGCTAAGAACAGTGAGGTAAAGCATATAGAGTTGTCTCCCTTGACAAACGTTGTTTATGTTAAGATACAAACAAGTTCAACAAAAGCAAGAATATATAAATATGATATAATGGATAATTTAAGTTATATTATGTTGTTTGGAAGTTCATCAAAGATAAGCGAAGCAAATTTAACAGATAAATTATTCTATGAAGATGAAAATGGCGGGATTATGCAATGGGATGGAAAGCGTAAGAGCAAAAGTCGAATAAATATTAGCGGTAAGGCTTCACTCATAGGCGTAGATTCCAATGATAATCTGTATATTGGAAAAAGAGATGCTAGCGGCAAAATAAATAAGCTTCTGTATAAAGAGCAGGATAAGCAATCGGGCAGCGAATGGAATGAGATTAATTTAAAGACTCCATGTGATGAAAACGACATAATTGTTAAAATGAATGAAGTTTATTTGGTAAATAGATCAAATGAAGTGGTTATCAATCTTAAAGATGATACCGAAATAAAATATTATGGTGAATTTATTGAAATATTGGACAATTATATAGTATATTCTAAAGATGAGGAATTAATTGTGGACAGGATTAACAAATGATTTAGTAAGAGGTATATTATAAAGCTTCAGAGATATTTTTGTTTGTTTTTACTGATTGAGGGTAATAAAAAAGGGATTCGAATTATAACTACGAAAAGCATTTTAGCTTAAAGAATGGAGGATTATTATGGCTAGTGAAAAGGTATTGGTAATTACAAAGGACAATTTTGAAAATGAGGTTATGAAATCAGATAAGCCTGTATTAGTGGATTTTTGGGCATCATGGTGCGGACCGTGTATGGCAATAGCACCTATAATAGATACATTAGCAGATGAATATGACGGAAAGATGAAAGTATGCAAGGTAAATGTGGATAATGAGGGTGAGTTGACTAAAAAGTATAGGGTTATGAGCATTCCTACCATTTTAATTTTTAAAAATGGAGAGGTTGTAGATAAAATTGTAGGTTCAAGATCCAAATCAGAGTTTGAAGATGTTATACAAAAGAATTTGTAAAATGCTCCTAGATTGAACTTTGCTTTATAATTTCACTTAAAAAAGAGGATTTTCCGAATTTCTATTGAATATGTATAGTAAGATCTTTATATATATTAATAATATGTTTCGTGTAGATGTAAGTTGAATAATAGCTTATACAAAGTCTTTTTCGCAACATATGTAGATTAGATACCATTAATTTTTTACATTTGTATTCTGTTAAATGTAATATTAATAACGTATTTAATGTAGATAAAAAGCAAATTTTGGTATATAATTACTTACATCAAATTTTTTTACTCAATGATTTTATTAAAGTTGTTATATAATTAAATATTGATTTTAGTTTATTAAAGTTTATTAATATATGATTTACTATATATAGAGGAGGCACTGCAGATGTCAGGTGAAAAACGATTTGGAAGTTCTTTTTTAGGTGGTTTTGCAAAGTCTGATGTAAACGCGTATATTGAGAGGATGCTTAAGGAGTTTGACGATAGACTGAAGCAAAAAGACAATGAAATTTCAATGCTAAAAAATCAAAACAGAGAACTCAGAATAAAGTATGAGGATCTTGAAAGAAGAATGAGCCAGGTCAATGAAGATAGAGTTAAGATAGCTGATGCAATAATAATAGCTAAAGAAAAAGCTGAAGCTATAGTTGAAGAGGCAAAAAAAGAAGCTGAGACTACTCTTGAAGAGGCCAGGAAAGAAGCTGAAACTACTCTTGAAGAGGCCAGGAAAGAAGCAATAGAAGAAAAGAAAAGGCTTGAGCAGACTATTGAAAATGAAAAAGAAAAACTTGTTGATATAAGAAGAGAATTAAAAAGCTTAAAAACTGAAGTTTTACAAAGGCTTAAAAAGTTTGAACAGCAAATAACAGAAGTATCAGAAGTAATAGAAGATGATACTGAGGAAGATTATTAATTAAAAGTGTTGAAATTTAATGTTTAGTTTCGTATAATGATTTATAATGATAAAAATTCATATGTATGAATGTCAATGATAGGGAAGAGTATATATAGATAATTTTAAAGAGAGTTAGCGGTAGGTGGAAGCTAATAAAGGACTATATAGAAAGCAGCCCAGGAGATTCACTTTGAGAAATCCATTAATCTATATACATAGATTATTTTGGACATTAGAAGATGACGAAGCCTCGCGTTATAGAGGGACGGTATTTTTGTACCGGTTGAGATGGCATTTTTGCTAATTAGGGTGGTACCGCGGATACTCCTTCGCCCCTTTTTTGGGGAAGGAGTTTTTTTGTTATTGTTTTTATATAAAAAGTGTTTGTGCGAATAATAAGTAGATACGGATAATAAGTAAAATGAGTAGTATAAAAATATAAAAAAGGAGAGATTGAGCATGGAAGAAATTTTGGAATTATTAGAAAATAATGCTAAGTTAACTGAGGAGCAGATTGCAGTCATGCTTGGAAAGAGTGTTGATGAAGTTAAAGAGGCTATTAAAAAGTATGAAGAAGATAATGTAATTGCCGGTTATACTGCAATGATCAACTGGGAAAAAACAGACAAAGAAAGCGTTACAGCATTAATTGAACTAAAAATCACTCCGCAGAGGGGAGAAGGCTTTGACAAAGTGGCAGAAAGAATTTACAGATACCCTCAGGTAAAGGCATGCTATTTGATGTCCGGAGGCTTTGATCTTACTGTAATAGTTGAAGGAAGAACAATGAAAGAGGTAGCATTGTTTGTTGCGATGAAGCTTGCACCATTGGAAAATGTGTTGAGTACGGCTACCCACTTCGTATTGAAGAAATATAAAGATAAGGGAACTATATTTGAAGAGAAAACCAAGGATGACAGGGAGGCAATAATATTATGAAAATGTCAGATATGATTTCTCCAACCATAAAAAGTATTCCTCCCTCAGGGATCAGGAAGTTTTTTGATCTGGTCAATGAAATGAAAGATGCAATTTCACTTAGTATAGGAGAGCCTGATTTTGTAACGCCTTGGAATGTAAGGGAGGCAGGCATATATTCTTTGGAAAAGGGCCATACCCATTATTCCCCGAATTCGGGCTTTATAGAGCTTAGAACGGAAATATCAAAATATTATGAAAGAAAATTTAATGTTAAGTATGATCCTAAAAATCAGATAATAGTCACAGTAGGCGGAAGTGAGGCCATAGACATTGCATTAAGGTCTCTGGTAGGGCCGGGCGATGAAGTAATTATACCTGAACCAAGCTTTGTTGCGTATAAACCCTGTACAATCCTTACAGGTGCTACACCGGTAGTAATTAACCTAAGAATGGAAGATCAATTCAGATTGACACCGGAGCTCCTTGAAAAAGCAATAACTCCAAGGACAAAAGTTCTGATACTTCCGTTCCCCAATAACCCTACCGGTGCTATAATGCCAAAGGAAGATTTGGATAAAATTGTGGAAGTTCTCAAGGATAAGAATATTATTGTATTATCCGATGAAATCTATTCGGAACTCACATATGAAGGGAAACATGTTTCAATTGCCAGTTATCCTGAAATGAAAGATAAAACACTTATAATTAACGGATTTTCAAAATCTTACGCAATGACTGGTTGGAGACTTGGATACGCATGCGGTCATCCTGATTTAATAGGGGCCATGTATAAGATACATCAATTTGCTATAATGTCATCTCCGACAACTGCCCAATATGCAGCCATAGAGGCATTGAAAAGCGGCGATAATGATATAGATATGATGAGAAGAGAGTACAACAGAAGAAGAAGGGTAATGGTTGATGGCTTTAGAAAAGTAGGTCTGGAATGTTTTGAGCCGTTGGGTGCTTTTTATGTATTTCCCTGCATCAAATCAACAGGCTTAAGTTCGGAAGAATTCTGCGAGAGATTGCTTTCTGAAGAAAAAGTAGCCATCGTTCCGGGCACGGCATTTGGTGAAAGTGGAAAAGGTTTTATCAGAGCTTGCTATGCATATTCTATTGACAATATAATAGAGGCATTGAAGCGAGTTGAAAAGTTTGTAAATTCACTAAAAAAGTAAAAGGTGGTATATGAGTAAATTAATATTTATTGATCTGGACGGTACGCTTTTAAGCAGCAGCAAGGAAATTTCAAAGGAAAACAAAGAAGCTGTGAGGATTGCAGAGGAAAATGGACTGAAGGTAATAATTTGCACGGGTAAGGTTTTTAAATCAGCAAAGAGGTTTGCACATGAGCTGGGTATAGAGGGACCGTTAATATCCTGTAATGGTGCGGAAATAAGGGATATAGCAACGGAAAAGTTGTTATATTCCAATTCCATAAAAAAAGAGGATTGTTATAAAATAATTGATATATGCAGAAGAAAAAATATATATTTTCATGCATATATAAATCATGATATGTTTACGGAAATGGAAGAATGTCCTACACCTCTTTATTGGACCGAGAATACGGAGGTTCCGGATGAATACAGAATAAACATAAGGGTTGTTCAAGATTTTAAAAAGATTGTAAGGGAGAATAGCCAAAACGTATCCAAATTTCTCATGGTTTCTAAGGATCCTCAGCAACTGTTTGAAGTTAGGAGCCTTTTAGAGAAAATTGATACGATAAATGTAATGTGTTCGACTGATGATAACATTGAAGTAGTAAATAAAAATGTAAGTAAGGGCAATGCATTAACGATTGTAAGTAATAGCCGTGAATATAATGGGTATGGGATTGTTGCTATAGGTGATAGTGAGAATGACTTATCAATGCTATTAGAATCTCATTACAAAATCGTGATGGGTAATGCAGACGAATCACTTAAAAAAATCGCTGATTTTATCTCACCTGTAAATGATGAAAGCGGAGTAGCCATAGCTATTGAACAAGTTTTAAAATTACTTTAATAATAACCCCGAAAAAATGCTATATTGTGCTTTTAAGCATTAGTGAGTACTTTTAATGCTAATGCTTTTAAAATTATTTTTTGTATAAAACAATATTAAATCGTCCAATTCTTGACTGATTTTTAATATGTCTTCAGTATTTCCGCTATCAATAACCTCATATAACTTGTTACGCAATTCTTCCAGCTGCTCTAGCATAAAAACCTCCAAAAACCTATTGCTCATTAAATCAAATTCAGTATTTTACATTCAATTAATTTATGATAGAATATCAACAATATTAGCTTACTTTAATTTTAAAGCAACAGAACGTTGCTGTCAATAAAAAAAGGAATTTTTGCAAACAAATTGTTGCTTTTGTGTATAAATTTGATATTATTATTTTATGTATGTTTTGTTATATATGGAAGAAAACTTTTTGAGGTGAACAAAAGTGGATTTTTCAAGGATGCTGAAGCAGCTGAGGGAAGAAAAAAGTTTATCCCAAAAGGATATCGCAGAATATTTAGGTCTGACGCGTCAAGCTGTTGCTTCATATGAGCTTGCCAAAAGAGAACCTGATTATGATGTTCTAAAGAAATTGGCAGATTACTTTGGTGTTTCGGTGGATTACTTGCTAGGAAGGGTAAAATGCAAGGATGTTAATGCTATAACCGTTGGCAGAAATATTGATTTAATCAGGGGCAATATGACATATAAGGAAATGTCTGAAAGCATAAGCAAAAAGATGGGAACAATAATATTCCCCGAAATGCTTGAGCTATATGCTAGAGGGGAAAGAATGCCTTTTAGTGCTACTTTGAAGATAATAGCAAAATATGCCGGTGTAAGAGAGTCATTTTTCTATACACACAATACTTTACTTACTTACGAGAAGGAAAAAGAGTTATACAAGAGAGGAGAAGAAGTTAATGCAAATCATGCGAATAAGGATGCAAAAGGAGAATTTTCTCATATTGATGAAGAACTAAGAAAATGGATATTTAAGGAAAGTAACTTGGAATATTTAAAATTGGCTAAAAGCATACAGGAATCGGGGATACCGGTATCAGCTCTAGAGCCTCTAATAAAAACTTTTAAAAACAATAAGCAGAATTGAGTAATAATTTCAAAAGTTTCTTTAGTCAATTAATTATTTTTACATAAAGTGTAATTTAATCTATCGTACATATTGGACAAATACTCTATCAGATTCGGGATATTCTAAATATATGACAGTTAAATATATTGGTATTTTGGTTTGCTAAATTTATTTATCGCTAATATCGTTTAATTTGAGGAGATATTATAATGCCATATTTTAAGAATATAATAGCTTTAATATTGGCAATATGTTTTGTCTTTACACTCCATTCAATATCTTTTGCCGGTCAGGCAAGTCTTATTCAAAAGACAATAAAGCAGGGGGATGATGTTATCATTTCATTTAGGTATCAAAAGGATACCGATATGCATGTTGTCATTGGAAAATGCGGTATAAATGAAATGGTAAATTTTAAAGCAATTTATTTGGAGAAGAATACATCCGATGATGTAAATGCTGTTATAGGTAAAAATGCCCAATTATTTATGCAAGCATGTACCGACTGGCTAGGCCCGTATGTTGTTAAGGCTCTTGAAAACGGTGATGGAGGGGGAAGTGCCTTTACAGGCGGATGGCATAGCATCAAACGTGATGAAAAGTACTACAAGACTGGTATGACATATTCATTTGATGTTATGTCCAATAACCGTACAATTAAAGAGAATAAAGTAGCAAACGGAGCGGTTGATATACAAATAATCAATTTGATTAAGGGGTATAATACCGTAAAGTCCGAAAGATATTTATTAAGAGAAGAAATACGGATAAAAGCGGATAATGGGCAATTTGACATCAAGGTCAGAACTACGGCTTTAGAGCCTATATACATTACGAAATATTATGGACTCCAGACACAAAACGGGACATGGAATGGTGGAGTTCAATATGGTAATGATGGTATCAATTTAATCAATAAATGCTCTGAATCAGGGGCTAAAAAAGATGTGGGAGCAATAAATAATTTTTCACTTTGGTCAGAAGATAAAAAGCATAGACTTTATTGCAGCATAAATGACAAAGTAGGCATCGGATCATTTAAAAATATACCTGATAATATGTCCACGATATTTACAGAAGCATACGGTAAAACATATTTTAATCTTATTAATGGCAATGGCGTGCATTTACTTAGTGAAGAGAGTGTAACATGGGAAGGAAGGTATGTTTTTGTATCAACATATCACAATGTATTATTGTCGGTAGCTGATAGGATTAAGACGCTTGTGTTAAAGTATTTATTTCCTATAAGCTGATTTAATAATAAGATGAAAAAGAATTAAGGATTCAGAATACTTCGTATTAATTCTGAATCCTTAATTCTAGAATTCTTTTCACTAAATTTTCTCCGCACTGAATCATAACTATATAGCCGATTCGCCTCTTTCACCGGTTCTGATTCTAACTGCATCCACCACATCGTATACAAATATTTTTCCATCCCCTACTTCACCGGTTTTAGCTTCTTCAGTTATTAGTTTAATTATTTCTTCCACTTGATCATCTTTTGCTATAATTTCAATTTTTACTTTTGGAAGAAGATTAAGTGTAATTTCTGTACCGCGGTAATATTCCTTTCTACCCTTTTGAAGCCCACAGCCCATAACTTGGCTTATTGTAAGTCCGTTAATATTGAATTTGCTGAGAGTTTCTTTGATATCTTCCAATTTACCGGGTCTAATCACTGCTTCAATTTTTTTCATTTTAATCACCTCGTCTTTTATCTTTGAAATTATGGTGTACATTAATGATATATTATTATCAAAATTTAACACCATAATTTCATAAGATTGATTTATATATTATAATGCAATACCTTCTTCTGCTGCAAAGTCAGGGTATGCATCTTCGCCGTGTTGGGATACGTCAAGACCTTCGTCTTCATCCGATTCACTTACTCGTAATTTTACAAAGAGGGAAATTGCCTTAAGTATAATAAATGTAAGTAATCCGGAGAATACTATTGTGGCCACAACGCTTAAAGCTTGAATTCCAAGGAGTCCTGGATTGCCGTGTAATAATCCGTCTGCACCTGCAGGATTTATTTCTGTTGAAGCGAACACGCCTGTTGCTAAAGCTCCAAAGATACCTCCTATTCCATGACAGCCGAATACATCTAAAGAATCGTCATACCCAAATTTGGGTTTAAGAACGCTTATAGCAAAGTAACTAAGAGGACTTACCAAAAGGCCTATGATAATTGCGGATAATGGTGAAACGAAGCCTGCAGCCGGTGTTATAGCAACCAATCCTACTACACATCCTGTAGCCGCACCCAGTAATGTAGGTTTTCCGTGATGTAACCATTCTATGATTATCCAGGAAAGCAAAGCTGCTGCCGCTGCTGTGTTTGTAACAATAAACGCACTAACTGCAAGACCGTTTGCTCCAAGTGCACTGCCTGCATTAAATCCGAACCAGCCAAACCATAGTACTGCTGCACCTAAAAGGACAAATGGAATATTATGCGGTATCATTGGTGTTGTTCTATAGCCTTTGCGTTTTCCTAAAACAATTGCTGCAACCAAGCCTGCTATACCTGAACTGATGTGAACTACAGTACCGCCTGCAAAGTCAAGAGCACCAAGTTCTCTGATCCATCCGCCAACGCCCCATACCCAATGTGCAAGAGGGTCGTAAACCAATGTAGCCCAAAGAGTTGTAAATATTAAGAAAGCAGAAAATCTCATTCTTTCAGCAAAAGCACCTGTTATAAGTGCTGGAGTAATAATTGCGAACATCATTTGATACATTGCAAATCCGGCATGAGGAATTGTTGCTGCGTAATCCGGATTAGGTGTGCCGCCAACTCCGATAAATCCCAAGAAGTCAAGGCCGCCGATTATACCGCCTTTATCAGAACCGAATGCAAGTGTATAGCCAATAAGTACCCATTGAATAGAAATTAAACCAACCATTACAAAAGAGTTCATCAATGTGTTAAGTACATTCTTTTTTCTAACCATTCCGCCATAGAAGAATGCCAACGCAGGTGTCATTAAAAATACAAGGGCTGCCGATATCATATTGAATGCTGTGTCTCCAGTGTCAATTACTGCTTCGCCTTCAGCGAAAATCATCATAGGTATGCTCAATACCGAAAATAGACTTATTATAAAAGTTATAATTTTCTTATTCATATCGATTCCTCCATTAATTAAAATGTTTAATGTTAATGATTAAGGATAATTAAAAAAATTACTTACCCTTAAAAGTGTGTGTTCGCGAGTTTAATAAACTCGAAAACTTGCATTTAGGGTTAGGTATTTCTCTAATATACCTAAATAAAAATTTGGAATTATCGACATTGATAATTTTAAATTGGAGCTCCAATGAGAATCACTTCGATGGGATTCCTTACAAAGTAATGGTTAAAGATTTTCTTACCCCTTACCGGTGAGAGTTCATGATTAAGCTGACTTACAACCGGCATATAGTATAAATTCTTTAACATCTTAAGAGAAAATAAAAAAGCCCACCTGTATTTATACGGGTAAGCATCTTTACTTACTTGAAAAAAATATTCAACTTGAGTTCATTATATCAGATTGATTTTTATTATGCAATAGTTATCTAAAAAAAATTTATAGTTTAGATTATGAAATGAATACACGGCAAAAGACAGGAAATAAATATAATACAGTGGATGAGATGATTCGAATATTTCCCAGGTAAGTATTTATGGAAGAGAGTATAGTAAATTGATTTTTAATACCTTATAAAATAGATATTAATATATAAAATTAAATAGAATATGTACTTTTAATTATCAATAAAATCTGATATATTAAATATTAAAGCTAAAATACCGTTAATAATTTGAAAGGCGGTTATTTAATGTCTCGAGAGAAGTATATTGTAGCAGCTGCTGACAATCCCAGTCAGATTTCAATAAGAAACATACTGAACCCGTACGGGTTTATGTTTCTGGCTAATTGTTCGGATTCCATTTCACTTTTAAGGCTTATTAGAAGTTATAGTCCGGATTTTGTTATTATAGACATGGGGCGGCAGTTAAATGAAATTTTACCCGTTGTAGATACAATAGACGATGAGATGCTATGTCCGTGTATAATAGTGGGTCAAAATAATGACATGGAAATTGATTACCTGATGGAAAAGACAAAAGTAGTAACTCTTTTCCCAAAGCCATTAAACAAGGAATTGTTTATCCATACTGTTGAAATGTCTCTAATTAGTTTTAAAAGACTTTCCATATTATATAGAAAGCTTCGTGAAATGACTGAGAACTACGAAACAAGAAAAGCTGTGGAACGGGCTAAATGGATACTTATGGAGAGAGAAGGCATTAGTGAAAGCGAAGCCTATGAGAGAATAAGAAAAAAGAGTATGGACACACGAACTCCAATTAAAGCATTGGCTGAGGCAATTATTTTTTCCAATGAACTAAGAAAGGATTAAATTTAATTTCTTTGATTGTGTATTGGCTATATAAGAATCAATTAATTTTAATTCGTTTAATAGTTTTGTAGAGTTAATTGTTTATTTATACTGTAAGAAATGACTAAATAATAAAAGGGGAGATATAAGTGTTAGAATTTGAGCAATTTAAACTCGAAATTGAAGATTTAGCAAAAGAACTAGGAGAAATGGGGGCTTCACTTTGACATCGCCAGATTGAACGATGAAATAGCGGAGCTGGAACAAAAAGCAGCAGAGCCTGATTTTTGGAACGATTTAGAAAACTCTCAAAAGGTACTACAGAGGCTTAAGACTGTTAAGGCTAAAGTTGATGGCTATAAAGGACTTGTTGCAGATTTGGATGATTTAAAAACATTAAACCAGCTTGGAATGGAAGAAGAGGATGCAAGTATTATAGATGAGGTTTCTTCAGGCATTCAAGCTTTAAAGGATAAGCTTAATAAGCTTAAACTGGAGACACTTCTTACCGGTCAGTATGATAAGAATAATGCCATTTTAACCCTTCATGCAGGTGCAGGAGGAACTGAGGCTCAGGACTGGGTGCAAATGCTTTTGAGAATGTATACCAGGTGGGCTGAGGAAAAGGGCTATGAAGTAAAAATACTTGATTTTTTAGATGGTGAAGAAGCAGGCATAAAGAGCGTAACTTTTCATGTGATAGGCGAAAATGCATATGGATATTTGCGTTCGGAAAAAGGCGTGCACAGGTTGGTCAGAATATCTCCATTTGATGCATCGGGAAGAAGACATACTTCCTTTGCATCATTAGATGTAATGCCTGAGCTTGATGATGACGTAGAAGTTGAGATAAATCCCGATGATTTAAGAATTGATACTTACAGATCCAGTGGTGCAGGAGGTCAGCATATCAACAAGACCGAGTCGGCAGTTAGAATTACCCATATACCTACGGGAGTAGTTGTAGCATGTCAGACAGAAAGATCCCAGTTTCAAAACAGGGATACTGCCATGAAGATGCTTAAATCAAAGCTTTTAGAGCTTAAAGAGCGTGAACAGAAAGAAAAGATAGAGGATTTGAAGGGCGTTCAAATGGACATTGCATGGGGAAGCCAGATAAGATCCTATGTTTTCTGTCCATATACCCTTGTAAAGGATCATAGAACCAATTTTGAAGTTGGGGATGTTAATGCCGTTATGGACGGAGAAATTGATGGATTTATAAACGCTTTCCTGTCGAGCAACGCAGATAAAAAGTAACGGCTGGGATTGGTATAGGTGTTGTCATGACTTCGAATAGCATAAGTATAGTTGGAACGGGTAAACTTGGAAGCAGTCTTGCTATAGCTTTGAAATCAAAGGGGTTTGAAATTTCAGGGTTATACAGTATTGGAGGAGATTCCCAAAAGAAACTCTGCAGGCAGTTGGGAATCTGCCTTAATAACGATTTGATTGAATCGGTATCCGGCTCAAATATTATTTTTATTACCGTACCCGATTCTCAAATAGCAAATGTTTCAAGGCAGATATCACAGTCTGCAAATGTTGAAAGCATAAAAAATAAATATGTTTTCCATATGAGCGGTGCTCTTACTTCGGATGAGCTTGCTGATTTGGAGAGATTAGGAGCCTTAACAGGCTCTTTGCATCCTATTCAGACATTTGCAGGTAAATCGGACCCGGAAATATTTGAGGGAGTTTATTTCGGGTTTGAGGGTTCTTGTGATATTTATCCTGTTGCTAAAGATATAGTGGATGCTTTAAATGGAAAGATTGTGAAGATAGAAAAGGAAAATAAGCCTATATATCATGCCTGTGCATGTATAATATCAAATTATACAGTTACACTTTCTCATATGGTTGAGAAACTTTTAAGGGTTATGAAAGTTGAAAATGAAATAAATATTAATGCATTTATGCCTTTATTAAAGGGTACCGTCCAAAATATTGAAAAATTGGGAAGCGTTAAATCCCTTACAGGACCCATTTCAAGGGGCGACATCAATGTAATAAAGGGGCATATTGATGCTTTAAATGATAGATGCGGTGAACTGGAAAGAGAGCTTTATAATATTTTAGGTATTGCAACGGCTGATCTGGCTTTGGAAAAAGGAAGTATTGGCGAAAAGACCAGGTTATCGATACATAGTCTTTTAAATGATAGGCCGGAACTACGGAAGGGTGATGATAGCCATAGAAATCGATAGTTTGAAAGAGTTGCTTAAAAGCGTCAGGGACGGGCAATTAAATATTGATGAAGCGGTTGATAGGCTTAAAACATTGCCTTTTGAGGATTTGGGTTTTGCCAAGGTGGATCATCATAGAAACTTAAGAAACGGATATCCTGAAGTCATTTATTGTGAAGGTAAAACTAATGAACAGATTAAGGCAATCATGTTAAACCTTATGAAGAACAATAACAATATTATGGCAACCCGTGCCAAGCCGGAAGTTTTTGACATGATCAAAGAGATTACCGAAGATGCTGTTTATTATGAAAGTGCCAGGATCATAATTGTTAAGAAAAGAGAGCTACCAAAAACTTCTAAAAAAATAGCTGTTGTTACTGCGGGAACATCAGATATACCTGTTGCAGAAGAGGCGGCTGTTACAGCTGAAACTATGGGAAATTCCGTAGAGAGGGTTTATGATGTTGGAGTCGCAGGAATACATAGACTTTTTGCAAAATCGGAGATACTTCTTAAGGCTAATGTATTGATTGTTGTCGCAGGCATGGAGGGAGCTCTTGCAAGTGTAGTTGCAGGTATGGTAGATAAGCCCGTTATAGCTGTTCCCACCAGCATTGGTTATGGAGCTAATTTCGGTGGCTTGTCCGCACTTTTGACCATGCTTAACAGCTGTGCCAGCGGAATAGGGGTAGTAAATATTGATAACGGATTCGGAGCAGGTTTTTTAGCATCAATGATAAATAGATTATAGTTAAGGAGAAGGGCTATGAAGGTTCTTTATTTTGATTGTTTTTCGGGAATAAGCGGTGACATGACGGTCGGAGCTCTGCTCGATTTGGGAATTGATAAAGATCTATTTATTGAGGAGTTAAGGAAATTAAATCTGGGAGGCTATGAGATACGCATTGAAAAAACAACAAAGCAGGGGATTGCTGGGACAGATTTCAATGTTATTGTCAGTGAGGAATATGATGACCTGGTTAAACGCATGGAAAGAAACGGTCATATAAAATGTGACCATAATCACAGTCATGACCATAATCATAGCCATGATAACAAGCATGATCATGATCAAAATCATAATCTTAATAAGCATGGGCATTGTACAAGAAATCTCATGGATATTGAGGCACTTATCGATGCAAGCAACTTGAAAAAAAGCGTTAAAAATATGAGCAAGAGGGTATTCAGGGAGATAGCAAGGGCCGAAGCAAAGGTACATAACAAAAGCATAAATGAGATTTATTTTCATGAAGTGGGTGCTGTAGATTCTATTGTGGATATAGTTGGAACTTCCATCTGTCTTGATCTTTTGGGAGTTAAAGATGTATATTGTTCTCCCCTCCATGACGGACAGGGATTTGTTGAATGTGCACATGGAATTATACCGGTCCCGGTTCCTGCGGTTATGGAAATATTGGCAAACTCACATATTCCTCTCGTTATAGAAGATGTTAAAACCGAGCTTATTACACCTACAGGTGCAGGTATAGTAAAGACATTGTGCAGAGATTTCGGCAGCATGCCTGTTATGATCATCGACAAGGTAGGCTATGGTTTCGGCAAAAAAGATACAGGCAGATTAAATGCATTAAGAGTGGTTTTAGGAACTTTTTTGAGCCATGACAACTTGACGGAGGATATGGTACTTTTAGAAACCAATATAGATGATACTACTTCCGAAATCCTGGGATTTACAATGGAAAAGCTTTTTGAAAGCGGTGCTGCAGATGTATTCTATACATCAATCTATATGAAGAAAAACCGCCCTGCCTATATGCTGTCGGTATTATGCAAAAAACAGGATGAAGAGAAAATGACGGATATAATTTTTAGGGAGACATCCACAATAGGTATTAGAAGAAGCATTGTTAAAAGACATGTCATGGAAAGAGAGATAATAAAGGTAAATACGGATATAGGCGATGTGAGAGTAAAAGTATCCACGAGGGGAGACATCAAAAAAGTGACTCCCGAGTATGAGGACTGCAGGAACATTGCGATGAAGACAGGTATGCCTCTTATATCGGTTTATGAACAGGTTAACAGGCATATGGATATTAAAGTGCAGGACACGAAAAACAGTTATAAAGGTAATTAAGATATAAAGGTAACTAAAAGGTAATTAATATGTTTTATAATAAGTTTTCCGATTATTTAAGAAAAAAATACGGTGCAAAAGTATATAAGATACCCGTTAATATTCCGGTTACATGCCCCAACAGGGACGGTACACTTGGAACAAGCGGGTGTCTTTTTTGCGGTGATGAAGGAGCAGGATTTGAAAATCTATCAAACCAACTTTCGGTAAAAGAACAAATACAAATAAATACAAAGTATATTGGTGAAAAGTACAAAGCGGACAAGTTTATAATATATTACCAAAATTATACAAATACTTATCTTCCAATGGAAAGATTCAAAGAATACATTAACGATTCATGCATGGATGGTGTTGTTGCCATATATATTTCTACCAGGCCTGACTGTGTTAATGACATACAGCTTTCTTTTTTGGAGGATGTGAAAAACAAATTTAAAATAGACATTGTTATTGAGCTTGGTCTGCAAACTGTGAATTATCACACACTTAAGGCTATTTCGAGGGGCCATCTTTTGGCTGAGTTTATTGATGCTGTAATTCGTATAAAAAAACATGGTCTCGATACATGTGCACATTACATAGTTGATCTTCCCATGGATAACATGGATGATGTGATGGAGGGTGCAAGGATATTATCCGCTCTGGGGGTGAATCAGGTAAAGTGCCATTCCATGTATATATTGGAAGGTACAGGGATGGGTGACTTGTACAAAAAAGGACTTATTGAACCTGTGTCCCTTGAAGAATATATAGAGAGAATTATTACATTTCTGGAATTTTTATCTCCTGATATTGTTGTTCAGAGGCTTATCGGAAGGGCACCGAAGGAGAGAACCCTTTTTTGCAACTGGGGGACAAGCTGGTGGAAAATACATGATATAATTGAGGCAAAAATGCGTGAAGAAAACAGGAATCAGGGGTTAAAATTCAATTACCTCAACGGCAGTGCATGCAGATGTTTATTTTAAGGCACAAAATAATTTAAATTAAATTATATTTCAATAAAATCAAATATGTTTTGCATATATCAATAAAATCCTATATAATAATTAAATGATTAAAGGGGTCAATGGACTTTGCTCACTAAGTTTAATAAAGTAATTAATGTAAGGAGTTGTTATTTTTGAACCATGAATTGATAATAGTGCTTGATTTTGGAGCTCAATATAATCAGCTGATTGCCAGAAGAGTGAGAGAGACAAATGTGTATTGTGAGGTTTTGCCTTATAATGCTTCTATTGAGAAAATAAAATCATTAAATCCAAAAGGTATAATATTTTCAGGAGGCCCTGCATCGGTGCTTGATGAGGGTGCACCATTCTGTGACAAGGAAGTATTCAATCTCGGAGTACCTATTTTAGGTATATGCTACGGTATGCAATTGATGAGCGTGATGCTGGGCGGAAGCGTTGAAAAAGCAGCACAAAGGGAATACGGTAAAAATGATATTACACTTAACACTGATGGAAAACTCTTTAGTGGAATAGATAAGGATACTACATGCTGGATGAGCCACACTTATTTTGTGAGTAAGCTTCCTGAAGGATTTGATTGCATTGCATCATCGGGCAATTGCTGCAATGCTGCAATGGAAAACAAAGAGAAGAAATTCTATGGAGTACAGTTTCACCCCGAGGTTTCCCATACGCCTAGGGGAATGGATATATTAAGAAACTTTTTATATAATGTATGCGGCTGTTCAGGAGATTGGATAATGTCATCCTTTGTTGAACAGTCTATAAAGGCAATAAAGGAAAAGGTTGGCGACAAAAAAGTTTTGTGTGCATTATCGGGTGGCGTGGATTCATCAGTTGCGGCTGTTATGATTCATAAGGCTATAGGAAAACAGCTCACATGTATTTTTGTAGATCACGGTCTTCTTAGAAAATATGAGGGGGATCAGGTTGAGAAGATATTTAAGGAGCAGTTTGATTTAAATCTCATAAGAGTGAACGCTGAAGACAGGTTTTTGGAAAAGCTTGCGGGTGTTTCTGAGCCTGAGACCAAGAGAAAAATAATTGGTGAAGAGTTCATAAGAGTTTTTGAAGAAGAGGCTAAGAAGATCGGAAAAGTTGATTTTCTTGTTCAAGGAACCATTTATCCCGATGTTATTGAGAGTGGTGTCGGTAACGCAGCAGTTATCAAGAGCCATCATAATGTAGGCGGTCTTCCCGATTATGTTGATTTCAAGGAAATAATAGAGCCATTAAGAAATCTCTTTAAGGATGAGGTAAGACGAGTAGGTGAAGAACTGGGAATACCAGCCGATATAGTATGGAGACAGCCCTTCCCGGGACCGGGTCTGGCAATAAGGGTCATTGGAGATATTACTAAGGAAAAACTGGAGATTCTTAAGGATTCCGATCACATTTTCAGAGAAGAGATTGCCAATGCAGGCTTGGACAGGCAAATCAATCAGTATTTTACAGTGTTAACGGGAATGCGCAGTGTTGGTGTTATGGGTGATGAAAGAACATATGACTATACATTGGCTTTAAGGGCAGTAACAACTACCGACTTTATGACAGCTGACTGGGCAAGAATACCCTATGATGTTTTGGAGAGGATTTCCAACAGGATAGTAAACGAGGTAAAGCATATTAACAGAATTGTTTACGATATCACAAGCAAGCCGCCGGCTACAATCGAGTGGGAATAATTTTTGTGTAAAAAAATTTAAATCCCTTAAGTAATGCAGAATAAAAAGGGGCCTAAAAACCCCTTTATATTATTGCACTTTTTTAATATATGAAAAATAATGGTGTATAATAGATGCAAATGTGTTTTGGAGGTAGTAATTAATGACTGTAAAAATAATTATGCTGGGAATTCTGGCATTCATTGGCTTTATAGCAGGAAAAACAGGTTATTTGCCTGAGAATTCCGGTGTTATATTATCAAGAGTTGTTGTTAAGGTTACAGCACCTGTACTGATTTTTATTACATTGGCAGGAAACAAGATCACTAATGAGGAGCTTAGCAATGGAATATGGATATATGTTTTAGGCCTTATATTCATGTTATTTTCTTTTTTTATAGGATCTGTCCTCAGCAAAGGCCTTAAAATGGAAATAGCAACAAAAAGCATGTTTAAAATGCATTTTGTTTTTGGAAATGTTGTTTTTCTGGCATTTCCTCTCATAAGCTCGGTATATGATCCTGCAAGCGTCAAGCTTGCACTGACATATGCGGTTTTCTATAACCTCGCTAACGATACTTTACTTTGGACATTGGGAATTTATTTGGTAAACAAGCATAAAGAGAACAGTTGGAAAGACAATCTTAAGCATTTAATAAATGGTAATACAATTGCGTTTACATTAGGAATAATATGTATAATCATAAATTTACAAAGCATAGTAGAATCCAATGAGGTGGTTAAAGCAGTATATGATGTGGTTTATGGCACTTTAAAGCCCCTTGGAGAGACTACTTTTACCCTTTCAATGCTTTTTATAGGATTGATACTTTCAGAGGTTAAAATAGAAAGTAAGGATGATCTGATAAAAAGGTATCCTTCCATTATTCTTAGTGCGTTTAAGCTTCTTATAATACCTATTTTTGCTTTGTTTGCTTTAAAGCTTACAGGGGACTTTATTTCTCCTATGGCAAAAGGCATTATTGTTATTCAGTTGGCAATGCCGTGCGGAACCATTGTTCCTGCAATTGCTTCTCAATATGATTCCGACTATAGATTTGCGACGGAGAATGTGTTTTTCTCGACGTTACTTTGTGTTCTTACGTTGCCTTTTATTGCGGGACTGGTTTAATGGTTTGAGGTAAATATTCGGATAATTATATTTTGGTGTGTAAATAAAAGGCATGTTTATGCAAATGAGTAAGATTTGAGAGTTGCGGTCAGAATTTTATTTTGCCTTGTGAGTGTAGGTTTACAGGGGATGTATGAGTTGTTTTGTGTACAGTGCGGGAGAATATTGCTTTAAGAAACTTGGCGGATAATTACGAATATTATTAAAAAAAATTAAAAAAATGTTCGTGATTATTGCCTCTTTAAATTGACAAACGACAGAGTGATTTGATACTATAATCTATGTGAGAAAGCTAATGCTTGACAGATTATAGTAAAAAGTCGTTTGAATTTTTACATCGAAATTAAGTTTTAAATTAATATAAATATTATTTTCATGGAGGTTTTATATGTGTGCTTCTAAAGATGCAAGAGTAGCAATTGTAATGGGCAGTGACTCCGATTTGCCTACACTTAAAGGATGCATTAAGCTGTTACAGGATTTCAACATAAAGGTAGATGTTATGGTATGTTCTGCACACAGAACACCTGATAAAGCATCTGAGTTTGCTAAAAAGGCCGAGGAAAACGGAATAGACGTAATAATTGCTGCAGCAGGTAAAGCTGCACATTTGCCGGGGGTTTTGGCGGCATATACTACGCTTCCTGTAATTGGTGTGCCAATTAAATCATCTACATTAGACGGTATGGATGCTCTTTTGTCCATAGTACAAATGCCGAGCGGAATACCTGTAGCAACAGTAGCCATTGATGGTGCAGAGAATGCGGCAATATTGGCAGTTCAAATACTATCGGTAGGTTATCCGTCATTAAGGGAAGATTTGAAGAACTTTAAAAAGAATTTGGCAGCTAAAGTTGAGGAAAAGAACCAGGCATTGCAGAGTAAGCTGGTTAATGGAAAATGGGATGTGTGAGTCACAAATTAAGGAGTTAGAATATGATTGATAATAACAGACCCGACAAATTGAGAGAAGAGTGTGGAGTTTTTGGAATCTTTAGCAAAGATGGACATAATGTGGCGAGCATAACATATTATGCCTTATATGCATTGCAGCACAGAGGGCAGGAAAGTTGCGGTATTGCCGTAAACAGAGAAGGGGATATTGATCACCATAAAGCAATGGGACTTGTTCCGGAGGTCTTTAATGAAAAGATTCTTGATGGACTTAAAGGTAAAGCTGCAGTAGGACATGTTCGTTATTCCACTACCGGTGCCAGTCTTCTTTCTAATGCTCAACCTCTTGTTGTCAAATACAAGGATGGGAAAATGGCTTTAGCCCATAACGGAAATCTTGTTAATGCTTCTGAGTTAAGGGAGAAGCTTGAGGAAAATGGTGCCATATTTCAGTCTACCATTGATTCTGAAGTTATGGCATATTTAATTTCCAGATATAGAGGGCATAATAATAGTATTGAAGAGGCCATAACCGAGATGATGAAGGAGGTTAAAGGATCCTATGCTCTTGTGATCCTGACTCCGAAGAAACTGCTTGGAATTAGAGACCCATTGGGAATTAGGCCTTTATGTATAGGCAGAATCGATAATTCATATGTTCTTGCTTCCGAGAGTTGTGCATTTGATGCCATAGGTGCTGAATTCATTAGGGATGTAGAGCCGGGGGAAATTGTAGTGATCAGTGAGGATGGACTGGTAAGTATAGATACCGGTTTGTCCAATAAAACAAGTCTATGCATATTTGAACATATATATTTTGCAAGGCCCGACAGTTTTATAGACGGGGCCAGCGTTTACAGGGCAAGGTTTGAAGCCGGAAGATTGCTTGCGATGGAAAACCCTGTTAATGCGGATTTGGTTATAGGTGTGCCTGATTCGGGAATTACAGCTGCTTTAGGTTATTCGGAGCAATCGGGGATACCTTATGCACAGGGATTTATTAAAAACAGATATGTAGGAAGAACATTTATACAGCCTGACCAGGGAATGCGTGAAATGAGTGTCAGGATAAAGCTTAATGCCATGAGGAATGCAGTAGAGGGAAAAAGAGTTATAATGGTTGATGACTCCATAGTTAGAGGGACTACCAGTAAAAGAATTGTTCAATTATTGAGAGATGCAGGTGCTACTGAGGTTCACTTAAAGATTAGTTCACCGCCTGTTAAGTGGCCTTGCTATTTTGGTATTGACACTCCTTCTAGAAAGCATCTTACTGCAGCATGTCATTCAGTAGAGGAAATCAGGCAATTGGTAGGTGCCGACACTCTTAGCTATTTAAGTTTGGAAGGCTTGATAAGCACTCCTGTAGGGTCTAGAGTCAAATTTTGCAAAGCATGTTTTGATGGGAATTATCCTATTGAGGTTACTCCAGAGGGTAACAAGTTTTCTTGTGGTTGATAAAAAGTTTAGAACAGTTAAGGAATGATTTCTATATAAATGGAGGATTGAAAATGACAACATATAAAGATGCCGGGGTTGATGTTGAAGCCGGATATAAGGCAGTAGAGCTTATGAAAGGTCATGTTAAAAAAACATTCAGGCCTGAAGTTATGACGGATTTAGGCGGGTTCGGAGGATTGTTTTCATTATGCAAGGACAAGTATAGTGAGCCCGTATTGGTATCGGGTACTGATGGAGTCGGGACAAAGCTCAAAATAGCTTTTTTGCTTGATAGACATGATAGCGTAGGAATCGATTGTGTTGCTATGTGTGTAAACGACATAGTATGCAGCGGTGCTGAACCCTTGTTTTTCCTTGATTATATAGCGGTTGGAAAGAATAGGCCTGAAAAGGTGGCAGAGATTGTAAAAGGGGTTGCAGATGGATGTATTATGGCCGGATGCTCTTTAATTGGCGGTGAAACAGCAGAAATGCCCGGGTTTTATAATGATGAAGAATATGATATGGCAGGCTTTGCTGTAGGTATAGTCGATAAGAGTAAAATAATAGACGGAAAAAACATAAAAGCAGGAGATAAGCTTATAGGGCTTCCATCATCCGGGCTTCATAGCAACGGCTATTCACTTGTAAGAAAGCTTCTCAACCCTTCAAAGGAAAAGCTGCAGGAATATGTTGAGGTATTAGGACGTAAATTGGGTGATGAACTGATAACTCCTACCAGGATTTATGTTAAAACAGTACTTGATTTGATCGGCCGCTTTGAGATTAAGGGTATTTCTCATATAACAGGCGGAGGTTTTATTGAGAATATTCCAAGGATGGTACCTGAAGGTTTAAGAGTTAAGATTAATAAGGGAACTTGGCCTGTACTGCCTGTTTTTAGTTTATTGCAGAATATTGGCAACATCGGTGAAAGAGATATTTATAATACATTCAACATGGGTATCGGTATGGTAATGGCTTTGGAAAGCGATGTGGCACAGGATGTTCTCAAGTATCTTAACAAAGATAAGGAAGAAGCTTATCTTATAGGTGAAATAATTAAGGGAGAGGCCGGAGTAGATATATGTTAAGAATAGGTGTTCTTGTTTCCGGAGGGGGAACAAATCTTCAAGCTATTTTGGACAAAATTGACAGCGGAGAGCTGGATAAGTGCTCTGTTGTTACGGTTATATCCAGCAAGCCGGATGTGTATGCCCTAAAACGGGCTGAAAAGCACAACATTCCTTCTCAGGTTATATCAAGAAAAAACTTTTCATCTTTGGATGATTTTGATGCTGCATTGATTGATGCGTTGGAAAAATATGATGTTGAGCTGGTTGTTCTTGCGGGATTTCTGTCTTTGTTAGGAGAAAGGTTTAATAATCATTATAAAAACAGAATTATAAATGTTCATCCGTCATTGATTCCGTCTTTTTGCGGAAAAGGCTATTATGGACTGATTCCTCATAAAAAGGCTATTGAGTACGGAGTAAAGGTAACCGGTGCTACGGTGCATTTTGTTGAACTTGAGGCTGATGCAGGGCCGATAATTCTTCAAAAAGCTGTAAATATTAATGATGATGATACTCCTGAGAGCTTGCAGAAGCGTGTGATGGAGGAAGTTGAATGGAAAATTCTTCCGGAAGCCATCAAGCTTTATTCTGAGGGCAGGCTTAAGATTGAGGGAAGAAGAGTTAAAATTCTATAATGTAAATAAAGCATTTAAATATAAAAATGTAAAGGAGAGTTGGGCATGGTTAAAAGGGCCTTAATAAGTGTGTCTGATAAGACTGGAATAGTAGATTTTGCTAAAGAGCTTCAAGGTATGGGAGTGGAAATAATTTCAACGGGCGGAACCTATAAAACCTTAAGTGATGCAGGAATTAAAGTAATAAGTATATCTGACGTCACAGGCTTTCCGGAGTGCCTTGACGGCAGGGTAAAAACATTGCATCCAAAAGTTCATGGCGGTCTTCTAGCTATGAGAAGCAATCCTGAGCATATGAGGCAAATAGCAGAGCTGGGCATAGAGCCTATTGACATGGTTGTAATAAACTTATATCCGTTTAAGCAGACAATTTTAAAAGAAAATGTCGGGCTTTACGAAGCAATTGAGAATATCGATATAGGCGGACCCACAATGCTCCGTGCGGCGGCAAAGAATTATCAGGATGTTGCTGTTATAGTTGATCCTGCAGATTACATAACAGTAATTGAAGAATTGAAATCATCAAATGATGTATCGCTTAATACAAAGTTTAAGCTTGCATATAAGGTTTTTGAGCACACATGCCATTATGATACCCTTATAGCAAATTATTTAAGAGAAGTAATTGGAGAGGACAGTTTCCCTGAAACCATGACTCTTACTTTTGAGAAGGTTCAGGATATGAGATATGGAGAAAACCCTCACCAAAAAGCGGTTTTCTATAAGGAAGTTGGAGCAAACAAGGGTTGCATAACATCTGCAAAGCAGCTTCACGGTAAGGAGCTTTCATACAATAACATAAACGATGCCAATGGTGCCCTCGAGCTTTTAAAGGAATTCGACGAGCCTACAGTTGTAGCTGTAAAGCATGCAAATCCATGCGGAGTAGCAAGCAGCGACAATATATATGATGCATATGTAAAGGCTTATGAATCCGATCCTGTATCCATATTCGGTGGAATAATAGCTGCAAATAGAGAGATTGACCTTAAAACGGCAGAAGAGATCAATAAAATATTTATTGAAATAATTATTGCACCATCATATACAGAAGAAGCTTTGGCAGTTCTTACAAAGAAGAAAAATATCAGAATCATGCAACTTGATGATATCGGAGCACCTGTTCCTCAAGGAAGCTTTGATATGAAAAAGGTGGCAGGCGGGCTCCTGGTTCAAAATGTGAACCGTGAATGTGTAAATAGAGATGAAATAAAATTTGTTACTGATAAGAAACCTGATGAAAAGCAAATTGAGGAGCTCATTTTTGCAATGAAGGTTGTAAAACACACCAAGTCCAACGGTATTGTTGTTGCCAAGGGCAAGCAGACATTAGGTGTAGGACCCGGCCAGACAAACAGGATTATGGCTGCTAAGATAGCTATTGAGTATGGAGGAGAAAGGACAAAAGGTGCTGTTCTTGCTTCCGATGCGTTTTTCCCATTCCCGGATTGTGTAGAAGCAGCTGCTGCTGCGGGTATTACTGCAATAATACAGCCTGGAGGATCGGTTAATGATCAGGCTTCCATTGATGCATGCAATAAACATGGTATTGCCATGATATTTACAGGTATGAGACACTTTAAACATTAAGCTTTGTGTTATTTATGGTTTTGATGTTGTATTAAAATGTGTATTAATACACAGAGTTACTTTTCCTGAAAAATAGTACATTAGGAGGAAAATAATGAAGATTCTGGTTGTAGGTAGTGGCGGACGCGAGCACACCATAATATGGAAAATGGCACAAAGCCCTTTGGTCACTAAATTGTATTGTGCTCCAGGAAATGGCGGCATATCTACTTTAGCTGAGTGTGTTCCCATAAAGGCCATGGATATAGATGGAATTGTAAAGTTTGCAAAAGAAAATATGATTGATCTGGTGGTTGTTGCACCCGATGACCCTTTGGCTGCAGGTATGGTAGATGAGTTGGAGAAGGCCGGTATAAGAGCATTCGGACCCAATAAAAATGCAGCGATAATTGAAGGAAGTAAGGCATTTGCAAAGGATTTGATGAAGAAATATTCAATTCCGACAGCCAAATATGAAACATTTGACAATTATGATGATGCTGTTGAATATTTAAAACACCAGGAATATCCTATAGTAATTAAGGCCGACGGGCTGGCATTGGGGAAAGGCGTTATAATAGCCCAAAGCCGGGAACAGGCCATTGAGGCTGTCAACAGCATGATGAATGACAGGGTTTTCGGAAATGCAGGCAATAGAGTTGTAATTGAAGAGTTTCTTGTTGGCCCGGAGGTTTCTATTCTGGCATTTACAGACGGAAAGACAATTAAGCCAATGATTAGTTCTCAGGATCACAAGAGGGCTTATGACAATGATGAGGGACCTAATACGGGTGGAATGGGTACATTTGCACCCAGTAAGATATACACACCCGAGATAGCAGAGTATTGCATGGAAAAAATAATGAAGCCGACCATTGAGGCAATGAATAATGAAAATAGAAAATTCAAGGGAGTTATTTACTTCGGCTTGATAATCACTAAGGACGGTCCTAAGGTTCTTGAATACAATGCAAGGTTTGGGGATCCTGAAACACAGGTTGTACTTCCTCAGTTGGAGAGTGACCTGGTTGAAATATTCAATGCGGTAATTGATGAGAAGTTAAGTGATATTGATATAAAATGGAGCAATAGTTCCGCGGTTTGTGTTGTTTTAGCATCGGGAGGCTATCCCGGAAAGTATGATACGGGTTTTGAAATAACCGGTTTAAGCGATGCAGAGAGTGACTCAAATACAGTTGTTTTCCATGCCGGTACAAAACGTGAAAACGGAAAATTCTATACGGCAGGTGGAAGAGTTTTAGGTGTAACTGCACTTGAATCCACCATGGAGAAGGCTATTGAAAAAGCCTATGAGGCTGTTGGTAAAATTAATTTTTCCGGTGTGCATTATAGAAAAGATATAGGCAGGAAGTATTAATGGTTTAAAGACATTGTGTAAAAAGGCAGGGGATTTTTAAGAGCCCTTGCCTTTAATTTTTCAATATCCTGTAAGGGATGTGATGAAGGATATTTTAAATGCTGTGTAGAATTTAAATGTATAAAATTTTATTGGAGTTGATGTGTATGAAAAAAGCCTATATATGCTTGGATATAGGTGGAACAAAGGTTTTAGGATCGGTTTTTGATGAAAATTTGAAGATAGTTTGCACGGTAAAAAAGAAAACAAAGGCTGAGGAAGGCAAGGAGAAGATAGAGGAAAGAATTTTAGGTATTATTGAGGAGCTTATCACAAAGTCTCAAATGGACAGAGGAAGTTTGGTTGCAATAGGAGCCGGTGCACCCGGCATAATTGATGAGAGTACAGGACATATTATTTTTACACCCAATATTCCCTGGAAAAACTATAATATTAAAAAAGTTATTGAAGATAGATTTAACGTCCCGTTTCATATAGGCAATGATGTAAAAATGGGTACTCTCGGTGAGTGGAAATATGGTGCCGGTAAAGGTAGGGAGAATATAGTAGGTATATTTGTAGGAACAGGTATAGGCGGTGGTGTAATAATAGACAATAAGCTTTATGCCGGTGCAAAGCATTCGGGAACTGAAATTGGACACATGATCATAAATACTGAAGGTCCTTATTGCAATTGCGGACAGAGAGGATGCCTTGAAGCATATGCCAGTAAGATTGCAATAACAAGGGAAATCAGAACTCAAATGCAAAGAGGCAGGAAAACAATTTTAAGTGAGTTGATGGGTGAGGATACTTCTGTTATAAAGAGCAAAATGTTAAAGAAGGCTGTTGAGCAAAAGGATGAACTCGCTTTAGAAGTACTCGATAAGGCTGTATATTACCTTGCAGCAGGAGCAGGGTCTTTGATCAATATATTTAATCCCAATATGATCATATTTGGCGGAGGGGTATTTGAAGCTTTAGGAGGTTATATGCTTCCGAAAGTACAGGAGAAGATAAAGAGATTTTCAATGCCCGCAGTACTTGAAGGAACAGAGATTGTTCAGTCAAAGCTTGGCGACGACTCAATATTATATGGATCATTGGCTTTGATTATGGAAAAGTTTGGCAAGTAATTGTATTAAAAACAAATATTAACTATACTAAATGAGATGTTTAGCATCTAAAATAATCCTGATTATAAAATCATTTTCCTTTATAATTAGGATTTTTTGTGCTATAATAGATGAAGCAAAATTTTGGAGAACTATTATGCTGGGATATATAAAGATTGGAATTACGGGAGGGACTTTTGATCCTATCCATTATGGGCACCTTATAATTGCTGAAAACATAAGATATACAATTGGGTTGGACAAGATCATATTCGTGCCGACAGGAATGCCTCCTCATAAGAAACATTTGAATGTCACATCATCGGCAGATCGGCTTACTATGGTTAAAAAAGCTGTTCATTCAAACCCGCATTTTGAGGTTTCGAGTGTTGAGATTGAACGTGAAGGGTATACTTATACGATAGACACTATAAAGCATTTTAAGAGAATTTATGGTGAAAAGGCTCAATTGTATTTTATTACAGGTGCAGATGTGGTGAAAGAATTGACTACATGGAAAAATTTTGAGGAATTATTCGGTTTATGTAAGTTTGTTGTGGGACTCAGACCTGAATATGTAGATGAAAGTTTTTATAATGAGATTGAGTTTCTTAAAACCAAATACAATGCGGATATAACAGTTGCAGATATACCCATGGTTCAGATTTCATCCACAGATATCAGAAAAAGGATACAGGAAGGCAGATCTATTAAGTATTTGCTGCCTGAATGTGTTGAAGACTATATTTACAAAAATAAGTTATATACATAAAATTTCTTGATTTTATGTACTGATAAAAATTTATATAGTATAGAAGGACAATGATATATGACAATTGATGAAATAAAAATCAAATTGGAGAAGACTCTTTCAAAAAAGAGATTCAAGCATTCAATAGGAGTAATGGAAACAGCGATAGAGCTTGCTTTAATTAATGATGTTGACACAGATAAAGCAGCCGTTTCGGGACTCCTGCATGACTGTGCAAGAGAAATAAAGGGAGCCGAGGCTATTAAGGCTTGTGAGAAATACGGGATTGACATTGATGACGTTTCGAGGGTTCAGCCTTCACTTCTTCATGGACCTCTCGGTGCCGAGATTGCAAAAGAAGAATACGGTATTGAAGATCCATGTGTGCTTCGAGCAATAAAATACCATACAACCGGGCGGGCTGATATGGACATGCTTGAAAAAATCATATTTATTGCAGATTATATTGAGCCCGGCAGGAGCTTTCAAGGTGTCGAAGAAGCCAGAAAAGAAGCCTTTAAGAATATTGACAGCGTGATGCTTATGGCACTTGATCAAACCATAGCCCATATAATTAGTAAAAAGGGATTAATACATGGTGATGCCATAGATGCAAGAAATTATATTCTAATGAATAACATTTAGATATGTTAAAGAAATAACATACTTTATTTGCACAAAGGATAATTTGCAGAGATTATTTACTTAAGGAGACGGGTCAAAATGTCAAAGTCAAAAAAAAAGAATTTATTGGACTATTTTGAGCATGTTTTTCTCTTGTTTGGAACTATCGTGATAATTGTTATGTCATTGGTTGTGGCAGTGAATTTTACAAGGGATTCCAGAATATTTGCAAAGGAAAAGGCCGTTGTTGAGCAAAAAGCAGCAGTAGAGCCTAAAAAAGAAGTTCAAAGCCCTGTGCCTGAGGAGACTAAAGCACCTGTGAGTACAGATGAACCCAAAGAAAAGAAGAGTGCAAGCTCCGGCAGTGAAAAAAAGACAACAGCAATTAAGGTTGAGATAATAAACAGTACAGGCAAAAGCGGTGAAGGTACGCGGTTAGGCAATACTCTTAAAAGCAGCGGGCTCAATGTTGTATCGGTTAAGTCCGGCAAATTTACATCTGCAACAAAAGTTATAGAAAGAAACAATAAAGGCTATGGTGATGATGTTATAAAACTTATTAAAATAGGAAAATTATCAAAAGAGTTGATAAAAAATTCCAGTGTAGATGTTACAATTATATTAGGCGGAGATTATCTGCCATAAATAAGAAAAAAACCTTTTAAGTAAAATATTATTGAAAACATTTTGTTCACAAATAATATTATTAATAGTATAATTCATTTTAGAATTGCGAATATGTTAATTGTTTATTAATAACAAAAATATGATAGTGAGAGGGATGAAGCTGTATTGGATTCAAAAGAAATGGTTGATAAAATCGTAGAGATTTTGGACAGCAAAAAAGCTAAGGATATTAATGTAATCAGTATTGAGAATATATCCATTTTGTCCGATTATTTTGTTATTTGTAACGGTACTTCTTCAACACATATAAAGACTTTAGCCGATGAATTGGAACAAAAGATGGAAGAGCTGGGTATAAGGTGTAATCATAAGGAAGGCTATAACAGTGCAAGGTGGATATTGCTTGACTACGGTGATGTTGTAGTTCACATATTCCATGAAGAAGACAGAGGATTTTACAATCTTGAAAGGCTTTGGGCCGACGGTGTTTTATCATATAGAGTATAATTTGATATGAAAATATGTTATTTAACATAAATTTAAAGCTCATTATTACAATGGAGGTACCTCTATGCATTATAACTATAGAGAAATAGAAAAGAAATGGCAGAATATATGGGAGAAAGAAAAAGTATTTAAGGTCTCTGACAATGATAAAGATAAAGAGAAATACTATGTTCTTGAGATGTTTCCATACCCATCAGGGAATCTTCATATGGGTCATGTAAGAAACTATTCGATTGGTGATGTCGTTGCCAGATATAAGAGAATGAACGGTTTTAATGTTCTTCATCCTATGGGATGGGATTCTTTCGGTTTACCGGCAGAAAATGCTGCAATCAAAAGGGGCATACACCCTAATGACTGGACCTGGTCCAATATTGAAAATATGAGAAGGCAGCTTAAGGAGCTTGGTATAAGCTACGATTGGGATAGAGAAGTTGCTACATGCCATCCGGATTATTATAAATGGACTCAATGGATGTTTTTGCAACTTTATAAAAACGGACTGGCTTACAAGAAAAAGTCATTTGTAAACTGGTGTCCTTCCTGTACAACGGTTCTTGCCAATGAGCAGGTTGTAAATGGAAAATGCGAACGCTGTAAATCCGATGTGGGTAAGAAAGATCTTGAGCAGTGGTATTTTAAGATAACAAAATATGCACAGAGGCTTTTAGATGATATACAAAAGCTTGACGGATGGCCTGAAAAGGTTAAAATCATGCAGCAAAACTGGATTGGCAGAAGTGAAGGTGTCGAGGTAGATTTTAAGGTTGACGGAATGGATAAATCCGTTAGGGTATATACTACAAGGCCTGACACCATATATGGCGTAACTTATATGGTTATAGCACCGGAGCACTCTATTGTGAAAGAGCTTATAGCAGGAACGGAGCAGGAAGAGCAATGCCTGGAATTTATTGAGAAGATGAAGTTTTTAAATGAAATAACAAGAACTTCAAACGAGACAGAAAAAGAAGGGGTATTTACCGGAAGATATGTAATCAACCCGTTAAATGGCGATAAAGTGCCTTTATATCTTGCAAATTATGTTCTGGCTGAATACGGTACGGGTGTGGTAATGGCTGTTCCTACTCATGACCAGAGGGACTTTGAATTTTCTAAAAAATACAATCTTCCCTTAAAAGTGGTTATTCAGCCTGAAGGTGTTACTCTGAATCCGTCTGAAATGAAATGTGCCTTTGAGGAAGTAGGTTATCTGGTGAATTCAGATAAGTTTGACGGAATGAAGAGTGACGAAGCTATAGGCAAAATAATTGATTATATTGAAGAAAAAGGATTCGGTGAGAGGAAGGTTAACTTCAGGCTCAGAGATTGGTTGATATCAAGACAGAGATACTGGGGAGCACCGATTCCTATTATATATTGTGATGACTGTGGAATAGTACCTGTGCCTGAGGAGGAGTTACCGGTAATACTTCCTACAGACGTAAAGTTTACAGGAGTGGGTGAATCGCCGCTGGCAGGTAGCAGTTCCTTTGTTAAAGCAAAGTGTCCGAAATGCGGAAAGGATGGCAGAAGAGAAGTTGATACGATGGATACATTCGTGTGTTCTTCATGGTATTACTTAAGGTATGCAGATCCATGCAATAGCAAGGAGCCATTCAGCAAGAAGAACACAGACTATTGGATGCCTGTTGATCAGTATATTGGTGGAGTAGAGCATGCTATTTTACATCTTCTCTATTCAAGATTCTTCATGAAAGCTCTATATGACATGGGTTATGTATCCCAGGAAGAGCCCTTTAAAAATCTTCTAACACAGGGTATGGTTCTTAAAGATGGCATGAAGATGTCCAAATCTGTGGGCAATGTTGTTAGCCCTGAGGAAATAATAGAAAAGTACGGTGCGGATACTGCAAGGCTCTTTATACTTTTTGCATCACCGCCGGAAAAAGACTTGGAATGGAGCGATCAAGGTGTTGAAGGGTGCTACAGGTTCATTAACAGGGTATGGAGGATTATTGATGAGTTTTTGCCTTTTATCAAGGATGCAGGCGAAATTGATAAATCGTCATTAACTGCACAGGATAAGGAATTACGCTATGTAATCAACTATACCATCAAAAAGGTAACTGATGATATCAGTGAAAGGTTTAATTTTAACACGGCAATAAGTGCAATAATGGAGCTTATTAATGCACTTTACGGATACAAGGAAAAGGTTAAGGATGAGGATAAAAATAAGGCTGTGTTAAAGGAAGCCATTGACAGCCTTGTGGTTATGTTGGCACCATTTATTCCGCATGCAACTGAAGAGCTGTGGAGCCTAATGGGAAGAAGCGGTAGTGTTCATAGCCAGCAGTGGCCTAAATATGATGCAGAGGCTTTAGTTAAAGATGAAATTGAAATAGTGATACAAATTAACGGAAAGGTTAGAGATAAGCTTGTTGTTCCTTCAAAGCTGAGTCAAAAGGAATTGGAGGAAGTTGCTCTCGGTAATGATAAGATTAAAGAGCTTATTGGTGGTAAGACAGTTGTAAAGACTATAGCAGTGCCAGGCAGGTTGGTTAACATAGTTGTTAAGGGATGATTTAGTATCAAGTACTTTTTGATTATGAAGATATGCATTTTCTTAATGAATGCATATCTTCATTTTTTATGTTGCTTTTAATTATAAATTGTGCCATAATATAAAATAATGTAGAAATAGTAAAAAATAAGAAAAAATGGTCAAGATATTATTATGCACAATATTACATATGTTTAATTCAAAAAAAATCAACATAAAGTTAAAAAAAAATTCACGGAAAAGGTCTGTTATTTTTTTGGAAGTATGCTATAATATGTTGTAAAAAAGATAATACTGCATTATAGCCAAATATTTTAAAAAATTTTAAAATTTAAGTAAAGATTATATGAACGAAAGTATTTTAGATGTGGAAGTATATAGAACAATGGGTCAAAAAGAATTTTGTTTTCCTAAATTAAAAAAGAAAAGTTTTAACCGCTATTGCAAGATTCGCTCGATTGCATCATTTGTACCTGAAACAACAATTAGCAATGATGAAATTATTGAAAAATATGGTCTAGCATTTAAGAGTCCTGCCATTATTAAATCCGTTGGCGTTGAAAAGAGGCATGTTGCGGATGAAGCTTTCGAGGATAGCGATCTATTATGTCGTGCAGCACAAAAGTGTCTGATTCAATGTGGTTTTGAGCCGGATTTTCTGTCTAGAATTTTTGTAAATAAATATATCGGTGATAATATCTTACCAATGACAGCAAGTAAATTGAAACAAAAGCTTGGAAATAAAAAAGCAATTCAAGCATTTGACATAGACGGAGGTATATCTTCATTTTTGATAGCCTTTGATTTGATCTCAAAGTACATAAATACTGGAGACGAGCATATTCTATTAGCTTCAGGTGGGATTACCAACAGGATGATAAGCAAGACAGATCCGAGAGTAGCATTTTTGTTTGGTGATGCCGCCACTGCAGTTTTATTCAGTCATTCAAAGGATAAACATATTTTAGCGAGTTACTTTTATTCAAATTGTGAGTTTTACGAGCTTTCTTATGCTTTAAGTCCCCTAACTATGGCTGATATGGGACTTAGTGTCGATTTATCAATTTTATATGATACCTATCGAATGGATAACTGGAAAAAGGCAGAGGAGTTTTACAGGCAGGCAACTATAGCAGTTTCAAACAACTTACTTGAGGAAAGCGGTCTTTCATTAAAAGAAATTGATTTGGTTTTAGTTACTGAAAATAATCGAAAGGTATGGGAGATAACGTTGGAAACCCTGGGTCTTAATGAAGATAAGAGCATATCTCTTTTAAAGGACTATGGAAATACAATGTCTGCCATGCTTCCTTTGCAGCTTGATATGGGTTTTAAACAGGGCAAAATTGTAGAAGGCATGAATATCATGATGATTTCTCATGGTGAAGGTATAAGTGGAGGCGGCATTATATATAAAGCATAGAATAGGGGGAAAAAAATGAATTACGATGAAGTATATGAAAAAACAAAAGAGTTGATAGTTGATTACCTAAGGGTTGATGAAAAAGAGGTTAATCCTGACACAAATCTTGTGGATGAGTTGTGTGCAGATTCTATTGCCATAGTTGAGTTGGGATTCAGGTTTTCCGAGACATTTTCCATACCTATGGTAGAAGGTGAGCCGGAATTATATGTTATGAAGAATCTGGTAGATTTTATTTATAACAAGATTCAAAACAAATAATATCTTTAATGTTAAGTCATTTTATTACATTTTAATTAAATGAGGTTTAATCATTTACATTTATCTATCGCAAAATTCCATAAAGAGTTGGTTATTTTGCTCTGCTAAATGTAAGATTAATAATGTATTTAATATAATTGGAGGAGAAAATTGCAGAACATTGTATTTCCAGACATAGAGCCTCTAAATATCAGTAGATACTCCAGAATTCTATCAACGGGGGTAGCTCTTCCTAAAAATATTGTAACTAATCAGAATATTATTGACAAATATAATATAGTAGCAACTGACAGAGCTGTTGAATATGCCTTGGGTATTAAAGAGAGAAGGTGGATGGGGCTCGATGAAAAGGTTGAAGATCTCATGGCGGAAGCAATCAATCAATGTCTTGAAAGGGCAAACATAGACATTGACAGTATTGACAGGGTTGTTTTCACAAAGCTTTCAGGTGATTATAATGTGCCGGCCACTTCTATCGGTGCATTAAGAAAGCTTGGTGCAAAAAAGGGAATACCTGCATTTGACATTTTTGCGGCCTGCAGCGGTTTCATACATGCAATGGATTTGGCAATCAGGTATATTGCATCAGGTGATGACTATGTACTGATTCTTGGGGGTAGTGCAATGGGGAAATGCTGTAATTTCTGGAATATGCCTGATCCTAAAACCGTATTCTTATTTGGCGATGCAATTGCAGCGATGCTTATCGGGTATTCAGATGTAAAACATTTTTTTTCATCATATATTATAACAAATCATTTTTTGTATGATAATGCATTTATTAAGTATGGTACAAGTTATAGGAATTGCGGTGAAAAAGTGGACTCAAGCATTTTTTTCATGAGGATTGTAGATGGAAATATAGTATTCCAGAGTGCGGCACAGTATGCAAAAATCATATCGGATAAGCTGCTATCAGATTTTGGAGGTTCAATTGACGATATTGATTATTTTGTAACTTCCGACCAATCCACTAGAATATGGGAGGCTCAATTAAAAGAGGTTGGGCTGCCAAAGGAAAAAAGCACAAGCTTATTTTATAAGCACGGTAATACGGTAGCTGCTATGAGTCCGTTGAATCTAAATCATCTTATTGAAACAGGCCGTTTAAAACGAGGCGATATTGTTATGATGCAGGCACATGGAGCCGGTGCTAGCAGTGGCGGGATGATTTTTAGATATTAGGTTTAAAATACAATTTTATTGATGGGGTGAATTTTGTGAATTACTGTGAATTGCTTTATAATACCGATGCAAAGTATTTTGATTTTGATGCACTGATAGATGGCGAAGACGGTAGCAGACTTACATATGGACAGCTTATGAGCGAAGTAAGGAAGGCTGCAAGGTATTTGAAGGACAAGGGGTATACCTCGGGTTCGGTAATATCAACGCATCTGTATAATAGCATCGATGCGGCTGTCATTTTTTTGGCCATTCAGTATATAGGCGGAGTTGCATGTCTTGTGGATCCGTTGTACAAAGCAGGAGAATTAATTTATTACTTGCAGGATTCGGGATCTAAATGTTTGATTACTCACCTGGAAGGAAAAGACATAAGAGCAGAATTTAAGGACCAGGATGACATTGATGCCGATATCATAAATATTGAAGAATATCGCAAGGAATTAGAAAGCGTGACATGTGAAGATGATAATTTTGAATATTACAATTATAAAGAAGATGAACTGGCTTTGCTGCTTTATACATCCGGTACATCTTCTAAGCCAAAGGGTGTAATGCTTACCACAGGCTGCTTTTATACATTTCTTGAAAAAAGTAATTGTTCTATGTATAGATATATTCCGGAGGATCGAATACTGTGTTTTGTACCGTTCTCACACGGATTCGGTTCGGTGTCTATTTTAATACCTTCATTAGCGGGAAAATCAGCTATAGTTTTTTTGAGAGCATTTCAACCGGTAAAAATATCCAAAACAATACTCAGTGAAAAAGTCACACATATGTTTGGAGTGCCAACACATTATCAGCAGCTTCTAAGATACGAGTCCATGTACGATTCCCTAAGGAAGCTTAAAGCTGCCTTTTCAGCGGCTGCACCTTTAAGCTATGAAACAGCATTGTCATGGTACAAAGCTACCGGAATATATTTGGATGAAGGCTATGGAATGACTGAGACAACCACTCTAATAGCTACTAGAATGTCCATGTTGCCTGAACCTGCAGGTAATGTGGGATTTCCGCCTAGTGGAATTCTTGAGGTTGATGTTGTTGATGAGGATGGTAATGTCTTAGAGGATGGAATTATTGGTGAAATTCGTGTATCAGGCAGAGGAATAATGCTAGGATACCTCAATAAACCTGTGGAAACCCTAGAAAGGCTTCGTGACGGAAAAATTTATACAGGAGACAATGGATATAGAAGAAGTGACGGTTCATTTGTATTGTGCGGAAGAAAGACTGAATTTATTAATGTAGCGGGTTTAAAAATATCTCCCCTTGAAATAGAAGCCGTATTAAATTCACATAAGGATGTGGTTGATTCGGCGGCTGTAGGTGTGGAAGATAAAACATATGGACAGATTGTGAAAGCTTTTGTCGTTCTTAAGGATAATGCAACATGTACCGAGAGAGATTTGATAAAATACGTATCCGAAAAAATTGCTAACTTTAAAATACCAAAATATATAGTCATTTTGGATGAATTCCCAAGGAACAACCTTGGTAAAATCGATAAAAAAGCTTTAAAAAGCTATTAATAAGTTGAGGGGAGTTTATAAACAACGATGAATGAAACCAGCTCTAAATATGTTGACTCTTTTGCAACTGAAAAATTAATAAATGAAAAACTTTCAAAAGTTAGCCACTCTCCCATAAATTCTTTATTTAAAGATGACACTATTTCTTTTGAGAATATCGGAAATTTATCTTTAGATAAATCAAATGTAGAAGAACTAGTGAGTAAAGAAGGCATAACAGCTTTCAGCATGCCTTCATATTTAAGTTCACGTCGATATATAGAAAATGACAGGATATATTTATATTATTATCCTGCAGCAAATCCCAAATACAATATGCTGTTACTGCACGGTTTGTTTGACGATAATATGGCAAATTATGTTTATTTTATAAAGCAGCTTAATAACTTAAATGTTAATGTGTTTTTTATGCTTTTGCCGTACCATTTTGAAAGAAAGCCTCACCATAGCAGTTTTAGCGGAGAATACTTTTTTAGTGCGGATATTTACAGAACATGTAATGCCATAGCACAAACCATGTATGATATTGAGGCTTCTTATATGTTTATAGAGTCTCTTAATTCGCTAGAAACAATTTTAACGGGTTTTAGTATGGGTGGATGCATGGCATTTAAATACTTTATATTAAAAGGTCAAGCTGTTAAAACATTTTTATTTAATCCGGTTACGGAGCTTTCAACATTGGTATTGGATAATCCGTTGCTTACCACTATTGGAAGAGACATTATAAACAGCGGATTTGATATGAATGAATACACAAAAATGCTTCAGAAACTGGATCCGTGCCATAATATCGATTATCAAACAGATAATAACATGATTGCGGTTGTATATTCCGTTTATGATCAAATTATTTCTGAGATTAAATACAAGAGATTTATAGAGAAAACAGGAATAACCAATGTGAATGTTTACTCTGCAGGACATTTGAATGTCCTGAGGGTTCCAAGGCTGGCAGCAGATATTGTAGATTTTTTAACTAAAGGCATTTAATAAAATGCCCGATGTTATTCTCTTTAATAATATGAGCTTTTATTGTTTGAAATGAGATTGGAGGTTAAAATGAGTAGATACTACTATCCCGAGGACAGAGTTGCAATTATTGCGATGGGAGGGTTATTTCCTGATGCAAAGGAAATTGATACGCTATGGAGAAATATACTTGACAAAAAAATTTCTATAAGGGAAATACCCGATAGATTTTATGACAAGAATCTATTTTATAAACCTGAGCTTTTCGGCAAGGCTAATAAACAAAACAAGTCTTATACAAATATTGCAGCTGTTCCTGAAATAATGGACAATACAGCACTTCTAAGAAAATATAAAATACCTCCTGCGGTAGCCGAATATATGGATCCAAACCAACATGCAACAATTTACTGCGTTGATCAGGTAATGCAAAATATAAAGAGCAATGTTCCAAAGGAAAGAACTGCAGTAATTCTCAATACCAGCGCACCAGGCTACAATTTTGAAAATGTTGTTAGGAGAACTTTTTTGCAAAGGGTGGAGAGCGAATTTCTAAATCACCCGGAATTGAAGTCAAATCCAATGATGAACAAAATCGAAAGTGTATTTAATGAAGTCCAGGAAAAACTCCTCATAGGTAACTTAAATATCACAGAGGACAGTACTACAGGATATCTGCAAAACTTAACAGCAGGCAGAATATCCAATATTTTCGATTTTCAGGGACCTTCCTTTACCGTGGATTCTGCATGTGCATCGGCACTGACGGCTATAGCAATTAGTGTATCGGGGCTTTTGAATCATGAGTATGATCTTGCTTTGACAGGAGGAGTAGAGGTTACTTTGACGGAGGTAGGCCTTGTTGCGTTTTCAGCAATTAATGCTTTATCGCCTGATGGATCATATCCCTTTGATTCCAGGGCCAATGGATTTGTAATGGGCTTAGGAGGCGGTATAGTAGCATTAAAGAGGCTTTCGGATGCCATAAGAGACGGAGATTATATATATTCCATTATATCGGGATATGGACAGGGAAGTGACGGAAAAGGCAAATATATAGCAGCACCAAGCTCTGACGGACAGGTCAGGGTTATTAAAAGTGCCATAAAAATGGCCGGTTATTCTGCTGAAACTATTGAGATGATTGAAACTCATGGAACAGGCACAAGTGTTGGAGATGTTTCTGAAATAACTGCCTTAAAAAATGCATTTAATGATTTGGGAGTGACGAGAAAAAACTATTGTGGTGTAGGATCAATCAAGTCCAATATCGGGCATTTGAGAAATGCCGCCGGTGTAGCAGGTGTTATAAAAGCCACCATGGCATTGCATAACAAGATTCTGCCTCCGACTGCAAATATAAAAGAGATTAATCCAAAGCTTAAAATAGAGGATTCTCCATTTTATATTCTAACTGATGGTATGAAATGGAATGAACAGGTCGCACATCCTAGAAGGGCTAATGTAAGCTCGTTTGGATTTGGGGGTGCCGATTATCATATTTGTCTTGAAGAATTCAGGTCGGAGTTTGTTAAAAAGACATATTCCATAAATGATAGTGCTTTTAAAAAGGGTAGCAGTGCAGATAATGCTCAATATCGCAAGGAAGTGGTATTTTTTGCAGGCAATACATATGAAGATATAAAAGAATCCTATGAGACATTTATACAAAATGGTCAATGGGATTTTGAAAAAGCAGCTCTCAGCCATAATATGAAAGTATCTGCCGGAATGAAGATTCGTGTTGCCGTCTGTGCAAGCTCTTATGAAGATTTAAAAGCTAAATGGAGCATGGTTTGTGAGCAATTAGACGGTGATAAAAAAATTGATGACGGACTTCTTGCTGCAAAGGGAATTTATATTGGAACGGAAGAACCTGTTACACCGGATAAAATATCCATCATGTTTCCCGGACAGGCTTCCCAATATCCCAATATGTTGAAGGAATTATATGAAAGCTATCCTATTGTAAAATCCTTTTATACTCAGGTGGATAACATATGGAAATCTAGTTACGGTTATTCACTGATGCCTTTGATATTTGGTGATGATGAGGATGGTATTTTCAATGAATTGAGGAACACAAAAAATACTCATCCTGCAATTTTTCTAAGCAATATGGCTATATATAAACTTCTAGAGGAAACTGGAATCAAGGCGGATTACATGATAGGGCACAGCCTTGGGGAAATAACATCCTTCTATGCAGGAGAAATTCTTGACTTAAAATCAGCCATACATATGGTTGGAGAGAGGGGTTACTGTTTCGATAAAATAGATCATGATAAAAGAGGCCAAATGCTCAGTGTAAAGGCAGACAAAAGTGATGTTGCCCGGATAATAAATGAATATGGAATAAATGTAAGAATTGCAAATATGAATTCTTATGTGCAAACAATTGTGGGTGGAGAAGCATCTGAAATTGAAAGATTCATGAAGCTTCTGTCGGATAATAACATTGTACACACTTTATTGAACGTTTCCCATGCTTTTCATACTGAACTTATTAAAGAGGCTGCTGAGGATTTTTATAATAAAATTAAGGGTCTTAGATTCAATAAACCTAAAGCTAAAATAATGGCATGCCATCTTAAGGAGTTTTATAGTGATATTGCCGATATTGCTTCGTTATTGAAGGAACAGATAACATCACCCGTTAATTTTATCGATTCCATTGAGAAGCTTTATGATGAAGGCGTCAGGGTTTTTATTGAATCAGGACCGTCAAATGTACTGACAAATCTTGTTAAGAATATTCTTGATAATAAAGATGTAAAGGTGATACCTGTTAACTATAAGGGCAAGGATTCCGTTGAGTCGTTTAAGTTGGCCATTGCGTCCCTTTTTGCATGCGGTGTGGACGTAACAATGGTTCCAACCTATAATATCCTTGAATCAAGTGATAAACCATTGATGAATATGTTAAAAGGTGAGGATAATAGTGCATTAAGTACAAATAACATATCTTCAAGTAATGTGTTGTCAAGTAATGTATCATCAAATAACATTGTGTCAAATACTGTATTGCAAAATGCAGGCAATGTTGTTTACAGCGGAGTGTCTGTGGGTCTGCCCGGTACATTTAAAAAGGCATTCTCAGATGATAATTTTGACATATTATTTGAGGGAACAAATTTGATTGAAATGCTCACAGAGGAAGAGCAAAACAGTATATTGGATTTAAACATTACAAGGATATTAAAAACTGAAGAGAAAACAGAATTTAGAAAGGTGTCATCAATTAATGAGATGATAAAGTTTGCCGGTAAGTTCGGTCAAATGAGTATGATCGAGGATTACCTGATGGATGAAAAAATGCTCAAGCAAACATGTCTTGCTGCTTGTGCAGGAATTGCGGCAGGTTATGAAGCATTAAAGGATGCAGGTATTCCTCTTGTTAGGGAATATATTAAAACGGCTTCAGGTTCCCTGTTGCCTGGAAGACTTGTTTTGCCTCAGGAAATGAGGGAGGACACAGGTATAATATTTGCAAACGGACTATTCCCGATAGATAACGTAATAAATCAGGTGTCACAATATATTGCAAGTAAATTCGGTTCAAAGTCAAAAATGGATATTATTGACTTCTATAGTGCCGTAATTTCAAAAATCAGTGACCGTGAAGCCAAAAAGATACTTACAGACTGGTTTAATGCACATTACTCCAAACTTGTAGGAAGCTCTACAGAGCAGGATATATATGAATTCAACCACAACTTTATAACAGTTTTATCTTCCCAGGCCAATAACAGATTTGCTCAGCTTATAGGTGCTACAGGCCCTAATTTATATGTAAATACGGCTTGTGCTTCAACGGCAAGTGCAGTATCAATAGCTGAAGATATGATTAAGACAGGCCGTGCCGAAAGGGTAATTGTAATTGGGGCCGATATTTCCAGCACTAAATCAATGCTTCCGTGGATTGGTGCAGGTTTCTTCAGTATTGGTGTACTTTCCGATTCTCATGATCTGTTTGAAGCAGCAGTACCTTTTGATAACAGGAGAAACGGAATGATTTTAGGCTCGGGTGCCGTAGGACTTGTTTTGGAAAAGGAACATGATGTTGAAAAAAGGGGTATGAAGGGGATATGCAGGATACTCGGTACTCACATGTTTAATTCGGCAGGACACAGTTCCAAAATCGATACTAATAGACATTGTATTGAACTTGACAGGTTCATGGCAAAAATGGAAAAACAGTATGGGATAGAAAGAAATGGTATTGCTTCTAAAACAGTATACTGCTCTCATGAGACTTATTCACCCAAAAATGGCGGTTGCGGACAAATGGAAAAAAGGTCTTTAGAATATGTCTTTGGAGAGAGATTTAAAGATATAAAAGTGATAAATACAAAAGGAATGACAGGGCATACAATGGGTGCTTCCATTGAAGAAGCATTATCGGCAAAGGCGTTGCAATACCAGAAAATACCGCCTATATCAAATTATAAAGTGGAGGATCCGGAGCTATCGGGACTTAATTTGTCAAAGGGTGGTTCCTACCAATTTGAATATGTATTAAGAGGAGTTTCTGCCTTTGGAGGAAATGGAAGCTATCACTTGCTGCAAAAGATTTGTCATGGTGATGAACGTATATTTGATAAAACAACTTATGAAAATTGGATTAAAAGAATAGTGGACTCAGATGATGCCAAACTTAAAAAATGCGGTAGAATTCTTGTGGCGGAAGAATCTGATGCCTGTTCTTCAGGCAAAACGAATGAAATCAAATCTATGAGTCTAATGGACATAAAGGAAGAAGGGTTCCATGATTCGTTCTTTGAGAATAACTATGGAAAATCTTTGAACAATGACATAAATGAGTTTGCTCAAGGTTTTGACATTGATGAAACTGCAGTGCAGGATTACGGCAATGTTGAGGAAGAGGTATTAAAAGTATATTCCGAGATTACAAAGTATCCCGTCGAAATGTTGGATATGGAAATGGAACTTGAGGCAGATTTGGGAATAGATACAGTAAAACAGGCCACAATCTTTTCAATGCTGTCTGAAAAGTTTGGGCTAAATTATGAAGGTTCCGTTGCACTGTCAAATTATCCCACTATAGGGCATATTGTAAAATTTTTACATAGCAAGACCAAAGGGAAAAGCGAAAATAAAGGATTGAAAGATGAAAATAAGGAATCGGAATCTAAAAATATCGTAATGGAATCCCAAAATAAAGTAGTTTCCTCAAATAGCGGCAATAGAGATATTATTTTGGACATAATATCTGAAATAACAATGTACCCAAAGGAAATGCTGGAAAATGAAATGGAATTTGAAGCAGATCTTGGAATAGATACAATAAAGCAAGCTTCAATTTTCTCTAAAATTGGAGAGAAGTTTAAAATTGAGGACACGGCTGTATTTAATCCTTCCAAAATAAAGACAATAGGCTCCATTATTGAATTGGTAGAAAGCAATTTTAATGCCGATATTGACAATAATGATGAGAAAGCTACTGAAAATAATAAAGCTGCTGAGGATAATATTGAAAGGGAATTATGCATACAAGTACCTGTAGTTGAGGAGGAGGATATTACATCTAAAGATTTCGATATTCAAAAAAAAAATATTCTGATAATTGGTGACAACCGGGAATCTTTAGAAAGTGCAGCACATTACTTTGGAGCATATACCGATAATTTGAGCATTATAAACTTTACATATCCAGTAGATATGGAAAGTTTGGAAAAACAAATAGAGACACTGGCAAATAACAACATTGACGTCATAATTGATTTGACTCATATTGGATTATGCATAGATTTTACCAAGCTGTCTATTGAGGAAGAGAATAAATATCTTACATTAAGCAGCGAGGCAAGGTTCGTTTTCTATAAGAATCTCTTAAAAGCTGTAAAAAAGCCTAAGATAAGGATAGTTGCAGCGGTATGTATGGATGGCGGTTTTGGATTTACCGATAATCCGGATGTAATACACGATCCGTTCTACGGAGCTATCTGCGGGTTCTATAAAGGACTTGGAAAAGAGTTTACTGATTGCGTAGTTAAAGTGTTGGATATTGGGGCATCTAAAGAAAAAATTCTTGGAGATGAAGATTTATCAAAAATATTAAATGAGATTGAAGCTTGCAGCACTTACAGCGAAGTAGGTTATATTGGCTCTAAAAGAGTAGTTATAAAACTTGATAATTTGGATAGGTCAGAATTAAAAAACGACCTAAATCTAAATGGAGATCATTTTCTTATTACCGGCGGTGGAAACGGAATAACTGCGGAAATAATAAAAGGCTTGTCAAAAAGAGTAACAGGAAAGTTTACTATATTGGGCAGGACTCCTTTGCCCCCCGATATTGAGGAAATATCAAGAATGGACGAAGCTTCTTTAGAGAAAAAGAAAGTTGAAATCAGACGTTCTCTTTTGGAAAAGGGATTAAAAGCAACACCTATAGAAGTCCAGAGGGAGTATGACAAAATACTAAAGTCCATATCTGTTTATACCGTTATGAATGAACTAAAATCAAAGAATTGCTCCGTATTGTACATTGATTGCGATGTAAGTGACTATGACAGGCTTAAATCCGCTTTAGATAGTGCAATTAATGCTCATGGGCCCATCAATGTGCTTGTCCATGCTGCAGGTATAGAAAAAAGCAATCTGCTTAATAAAAAAACATTGGAAGAGTTCAATGAAATTTTCAATGTTAAAGCAAAGGGTTTATGCAATTTATACAGGCTTGTAAATAAGAACGATTTAAATGTTATAGTAGGTTTTTCTTCCATATCAGGTCGATTTGGAAATCAGGCACAGATAGATTATTGCTCGGCCAACAGCTTTATAACAAGTTTCATGTCTATGGCTGGTAAAGAAAACAAAGATGTTCAGGCCATCAGCATTGCATGGTCGGGCTGGAGAGATATGGGTATGGCATGGAGGAATGAGTTTGTAAAATCAAACTCCGAGGAATTGGGAATCCACCTTATAGAGCCTGACAGAGGAGTTAAAGAGTTTATAAATTTATTAACAAGTCGACTAAGTGCCGCTGAATTTGTTATGAGCAGAGGACTTGGCAGCTTTAAAGAATATACCGTCATCAAAGAAAGCACTTTAAAGACGCCTTTTATTGACTGGGTCAGCAAAAAGGACGGAAAAATTCAAAATGTATATAAAGTTCTTTCTGTGAAAAGGGATCCTATAATAAAAAATCATTTGCTTGGTAACACACCATTGATGCCGGCTGTAGGTTTTATGGAGATTTGTGCGGAATTCCACAGCCTATTGTATGGAAGGAAGAAGCAGTATTGCTTCAAAGATATTACACTTACCAATCCATTAAAACTGCATCGTGAGAACCCACAAGAAATAATCATGGTGCCTTCGGAAATTGAAAATGATTGGTATAATGCGATTTTCTATAATTACTTCCAGCCTAAAAATATGGAGGGAAGGCTCAATGAGCTTAACAATATGAAATTTTCAGGTTTACTCGGTAGTTATCAGGACATTATGTATTTAAAGAAACTGGAAGATAAGGACATGAGGGAATACTATGTAAGAGATCTCTTAGAAGAACAGTCAAAGAAAATAAAGAATGGCATAGGCTTTGGACCGCTGTTCATGGACGACAACTGCATAAAATTAAACAAGGTTAAAATAGATGAGGACTCAATTGTCTATTCAGTATTTATGTCGGAAGAGCAAATTACCAATAAGCAATATAATCTCGATAATTTGCTTATAAATCCGGTTTTTATGGATTCTCTCATGCAGGCATGCGGCATACATTCCGCTGAAGTCAGCGGTAAAGTCCATTTGCCATGGAAGATTGATGAGTTTGGAGTGGTTAATGTGCCTCGAACACTTGGAAACTATAGAGCTTATGGAAAACTCATAAGCCAAAATGACGAAATGAAGACTTATGATGTTATTATGTTTGATGAAAATGATGATGTAAATTACTACACAAAGGGAGTAATAGTGAGGCGAATTAATTCATGACGGGATTATTGGGCGGCAAGGATAAAAAAACAGAAGAATTAATTAATGAATGGCTCATGCAGAATTCTAAAGTGTATGGATTTAATTTTGATATAATAAATATGTCAATATTAGAAAAAAGCGGGATTCTTGCCTCAAATAACATTTACAAGATACTTTCGGATGCTGAAATAGCATACCTGAAAAAAATCAAGATACATAAGAACAGACTGCAGTGGGTTGCCGGAAGGTATGCTGTCAAAAATGCATTCAGAAAATATATGAAATTAAAAGCAAAAAGCGATTTTGGTATGATAGATGTATTAAAAGGGGCAGACTCTGCCCCTTACATTTCACAATACCAATCTTATACGGCTTCAATTACCCATTCTTATCCTTATTGCATCGGAGTAGTTGCGGAAAAGAAAATAGGGGTGGATATTGAAAACATATTCATGCCTGACAAATCTCTTATCAAGTATTTTTATACAGAGAATGAAAGACAGATACTTAAAAACTGTATAGATCAGGACGAGTATTCATGGAAAGCAATGACCTATTGGACAAGAAAGGAATCCGTTTCAAAGCTTTACAAACTTGGAATGAATATGGATTTTTCCGTGTTAGATACAACAAGTGACTCTTTTAAAGATAAGGACATGGTTATAGAGCTTAAATCCTTTCGATGCAAAGATTTTTGCATATCAATTGCGGTGGAGATATAGAATACATTAGTTAATTTCAATCGGTTAATTTTTGGACCAAATCTAAAGGATTTTTTTCTTTGTATGAAGAATTAGTATATTATGCAAAAAATTCAATCAGGCATTCTAAGCTTCCGCAATAAAATGAGGAGGTAAGCTTTATATGGAATTTAAGTTCTTTGGTAGGGAAATCTACATCAAAAAGAGCTTTCTGGCTTTGTCTGCGGTTATTTTACTTGCTTTTCTAGCATTAATAGGATATTTGATTAAGATAAGAGAACAACCTATCATATTTATTTCACAAGATGAAGACCCTGTCGTTACTGTTAATGCAGCCGCTACTCCAACTGACAATAAACTCTCTAATCCTACACCCAAAGAAGTTCAGGAAGAAATAAAGGTATATATAACCGGTTGTGTAAAAAAGCCGGGAATAATAACGCTTAAAAAGGGGCAATTGATTTATGATGCCATTAATGCTGCAGGAGGTTTAACTGATGATGCAGACAAAAATATCAATATGGTATATGCTTTAAATGAAAATGTATGGCTTGATATAAAATCCAAGAAGGAAGCCGATGCTGTCACTGAGAACAAGGAATCAAACAGCGGAACAAGCACTAAAGCCCCTAAGTCTGGCGATAATAAATCAAGCGGTAAGGCGACAGGAAATAATGGAACTTCGGATAATGGAGATGCAAATAACAAAAATGCAAATAATGGAGCAGCAAGTAATGAAGCTGGAAGTGGTATCAGTATTGTTAAGGACAGCGGAGGAGTGTTACCAAGTGAAAAAAGCCAGCAAACTGGTGCTGCAAATGCTAAAATAAATATTAACACTGCTTCTGCGGAAGAATTGGATGCATTGCCGGGTATTGGACCTGCAATTGCAGCAGATATTGTGGACTATAGAAATAAAAATGGTGAGTTTAAGGCCATTGAGGACCTGTTGAATGTGCCGGGAATTGGCCAGAGCAAGTTTAATAGAATAAAGGATAATGTTACCCTAAAATAGAATTAATATCTCTTTGATGGTTTTTAAACGTTGTGCTATAATTATCTATGATTCAGCATTTTGAGTCTAAACGAAATGGAGGATAATATTTGCCGATATGATAAAGAAAAGTATTGCACTATTGATTGTTTCTTTGCTGGTTACATTGACAGCATGCAATTTTGATACAAACAACAGGACGACTAAATCCAATATAGATGAGGCAACTCCTATTCAAAATAAGAAGGCCGTACAATCAGAGAATGGTAATAGCAGTAAGGTCAGTGATGAGGAAAAAAGCAGTACAAAGCAAAAGGTAGCACTGTATTTTTTAAATAAAGACTACTCTGCATTGGTCCAGGAAGTTAGAACCATTGAAATAAGTGAAATGGCTATTTTGAGGGCAACTGTAGAAGCTTTGATAGAGGGACCGAGAAAAGCGGAATTGAGAGAAACATTGCCTAAGGGAGTTTCAATCTTAGGTATAAAAAGGGACGGAAATGTTGCCGTTGTTGACTTTTCAAAGGAATACAAAATAAAGGAACCCGATGTATCGGAGGAATTTAAAAGAATTTCTGTTGTTAATACGTTAACCGGCATTTCCGGTATTGAAAAGGTAAAAATATTGGTAGAAGGTCATGAGCTGTTGGATTCAAACGGTAAAGCATTTGGAGAAATGGGAAGGGTTAATCTGGATAAAAACGGATCTGTTTCAGCGGATCAATCGCAAGTCGTTACGGTTTATTTTGGAGGTCCGGATTCTAATTTTATTGTCGGTGAAAAGAGAAAAGTTACTGTAGGGGCGAATTCTACTATTGTAAAAGAAGTCATGAACGAAATATTAAAGGGACCTCAAAATAAAGAGTTATTTCCTGTTATGCCTGAGAATACGAGAATTATATCTGTAAACATTACCAAAGATGGAACTTGTGAAGTAAATCTTTCTAAGGAGTTTATCAATAATGCTTTTGCAGGATCAGCCGGAGGGGCTGTCACAATAAATTCAATAGTAAATTCACTGACAGAATTAAAAGATGTAAAAAAAGTACAGTTCCTAATTGAAGGAAAGGTCGTTGAGACATATTCCGATATGGAATTTGATAAACCGTTTTATAGAAATGAAAAAGTTATAAAGAATTAAATATTTATAAAAGTAATAGAAATATAAACATGATAGAAGCGTAAATATAATAATAAGGAGGCCTTGTTAAATTGACAAGCCTCCTTATTTTGCGGTTATAAATGTATTCCTATAATCATTTATTAAAATGGATGATACATTGAATTTCTTGTTGGTGTAGGTGGCGGCATATTGGTATGTACCGGGGTATACAAATCTGTGGGCTTTGCAAATGTGTATTGCGGCATATATACCTGTGGCTGAGTATTCCACCAATAATCCGGTATTGCCGGTGTAGGAAATACCCACATATTTTTAGTAGGCGTAGGGTTATACTTTACAGCTTCTGTCGGTGTTGGAATACTTTTTGGGATTTCCAACGGTAATGTATTAAATGTCTCAATTCTGCTGTTAAAATAGTAGTTCACAGTAACTTTAAACTGATAAGTAGTATTTGGCTTGAGATCATAAATAGTAGCTGAAATATCAGCAGGAAAATCATTTTTGTTTATTGAAGCTGCAACTTTCACATGCATTGGGTTACTTGCTTCCCAATAAAATAATGTTATATTACAACCGACTCCATAAAAGTCTTTATATTCGAACTTTGTGACTGCTCCGCTTATAAAGGCACTTGTTTGAGTGATATTCGAAGCCCGATTTATTGCGATTTCAACAGGAGAAGTAAAATTAAATGTGGGTATTGGTATTTGTGGATAAGTAGGTGTAGGAGTTTTAGGCACATTTGTAGGCGTATTTATTGGTTGCGGTACATAAGTTCCTACATAAACAGGCCAGTTATTTGCAGGAGTTGGTGTATTATATACGGTAACTATTGGTGTATTATGTACAGTTACTATTGGTGTATTATGTACAGTAACTGCCGGCGTTGCAACAGGATAAAACTTTGTCGGATTATATGTAGGAATAAAGAGTGTAGGTGTAGGGAGTTTAAATGTAAATATAATCGGTGTATTTTTAGTCGGATTAGGAGTGTGTTTAGGCACAGGCGTATTTCTAACCTGTGTAGCGGTGCCTTTATTATTATTCTGAGACTGTTTACGACTATTATTGTTGTCATTGGACTTAGGTAATGGATTTTCAATTGTTTTGTTGGTATCTTGATTCAAAGCAACGCTTTTATCTGTGTTCTTGTTTGTATCTATATCTTTACTGTTATTACCATTAATATTTGTTATATCAGCCAGATCAGCCTTTTTCATGATGCCGCCTATAGAACCTTCCCTTATATCTTCAATGGAAAGGTTTGCACCTCTATTTTTTGACTCAATATATGTGATATATCTTCCCATGGAAACATTATTTGCTGTTGCAATTTTACAGATTTCGAAATCTACTTTGATTATTCTTTTGTTTACATTAAGATTATCTATTTCTTCTATATCTCTATATACATTCTGAACGAGATTTTCAAGGCTGTCTTGCTCTTCACTGTTACCTCCATCTGATTTGATTGAAGCAGAAATCAAAAGATATTCATCACTGCTGTCAGTTGTAAATCCATGCTGCTTTGATTTTTCAACAATGGTAGTGAGTGCATCGCTCAATGATTTATTTTTAAAATCTGAATTGTTAAGAATTTCTTTGGTAGTTGTATTCTGGGAATCGATATCTACAACTTTATTTTCTTTATCTATATTCAATCTTACGCTTAAATTTGTATCCACATCTATATAGGCATAGATTTCGTTAGATGTATTTGTGAAGTTTGTGAAAAAACCAATAAAAATCAAAACAATAGCAGCTGCCAAGCCGGAGGCTATAACACCAAATCTCAATAAATTGGGCTTTCTGCTTTTGACAGGTATGATTTCATCCTCTGAAAAGCTGATTTCCTGCCCTATTTCAATCATGTCTGAACGCCGTCTTATTTTGTAAAATTCGAGATCCTCTGTCATGACTATGACATCTGAGGATAGAATACTAAAAATGTAACCCACCCTATACAAATTCATTACCTCTTTTCTGTGTAATAACAATATAAAATAAAATAAATAGAAGGTATCAATTTTTTATATATCTTGAATATTACAATCTTTCTTCATGCTTGAAGTGTTTTTTCTATTTCTTAAAAAGTCAAAGTCTTCATTAAAAATCAAACAAGCAGCTATAATAAACTTCCTGTTTCTTTCGATGGTTCTTCTGCTCACAGAGGTAACCTTAAGAAGATCGTTTACAGGTATGCTTTTCTGGCTTAAAAGCTTATTAAAGATTTCTTTCCTTGAGAAAATCTCATTTGCTATACCCAACAACAATTCCTTTGAATCTCTGTGCTTTGGCCCGGAAACCAATAAATCTTCAAATGTTATTCCAAAGTCATTAAGCTTTTTAGAAAAATTAATAATTTGTTCTTTTCTCTCAATTGACTCATAAACTTGATTTGACTCAATCGTAAGATACCGTTCTTCGAAATCCTTGTTTTCTTCGTTGTCAAAATATGTAAATGGATAAACATTTTTGTCTTTGGAATGCTTTTTGTAATAGTTAATCAGCTTCCACTTGATATTTTGTTTGGAAAAACTCAAAAAATTACCATTGGTATTTTCATTAAAGTTATCAATAGCTTCATTAAAAGCTATCAGTGCTATAGAGAATTCTTCACTTTCATCGGGGTAAATATATTTACCCGTGATTTGAGAGACTGCTTTAGCTATAAAAGGTTTATAGTCGTTAAGAAAGGTCTCTTTTAAGTCCCTATCGCCTTTTTTAATTCTAATGATAATATCGTTGATACTTGTGTCTTTTGATTTTTCCTTTCTGTAATGGAAAAAATTAAGCAAGATTTCACTTCCCCTTGAAATTAACTCTTCGGAATAATTCACCGGATTATTTGGTCTGGAAATTACCCTTAAATCAATATTATTTTCAAGTATTATGCAGTATTTTATATCTCTATTAACTGCATTTTCTATCACTTTAGCACCATGTAAATAAATTATATTAAATACGGTTAATCTTAATATTACATAATGCTAAAAGTGTACATTATGAAAAAGTCCCTAGTTTATAGATAAAATAAATAATTTATAAATTCATTGAATAAAATATTTTCATCCCTAAATATATTATACAGGAAAACTTTTGTTTTTGGGTGGGTTTGTAAAAAAATGCTTTGAGCTTTTGTTGACAATGCTTTTTTATATAGTTATAATAAACACATAATAAATTAATATTACTATTGAGCAGTGATGAGAAGAGTAGATTTTACAGATTCCTCAAAGAGAGAGAGCATCTTTGCTTTAAGTTTGAGGGTACTTATGCAAAGGCTGGGAATGCTTTCAGGAAGGTAAAGTTGAAGACCACCTCTGAGCTTAATCGTTGACATACGTTATAGTCATTTAGATTTAAGTATTGATAAAATGTCAATACTTAAACATCTAATTTGAGTAAAAATTAGGGTGGAACCACGGGATATGACTCTCGTCCCTTACATTGTAAGGGATGAGGGTTTTTTAATATTTTGGAATTATGATGCACATTAATGATTTTGATTATATGACAGGAGGTATAAAAATGATTAATGTTCAATTAAAAGATGGAAGTATAAAACAATACAATGAGGGTGTTACTATAAGAGAAGTTGCGGAAAGCATAAGTGCGGGGCTTGCAAGAGTGGCATTAGCGGGTGAAGTTGACGGCCAGGTTAAAGACTTGAGCTATGCACTTCAAAATGACTGCAAACTCAATCTGCTCACATTTGATGATGATGGAGGCAAGCATGCTTACAGGCACACAACTTCACATATTATGGCTCAGGCAGTAAAAAGGTTATATCCGAATGCAAAACTTGCTATAGGTCCTTCAATTGAGAATGGATTTTATTATGATTTCGATATGGATACTACTCTTGCATTAGAAGAGCTTGGCAAGATAGAAAAAGAAATGGAGAAAATAATAAAAGAGGATCTTCCGCTTGAAAGGTTTACATTGCCTAGGGATGAAGCTATTAAGTTTATGGAAGAAAAGGGTGAGATATACAAGGTTGAGTTGATTAAGGATCTTCCGGAAGGAGAAGAAATATCTTTCTATAAGCAGGGGGACTTTGTCGACCTGTGTGCAGGTCCGCATCTTCCTTCAACAGGAAAGGTAAAGGCCTTCAAGCTTCTTTCTGTAGCAGGTGCCTACTGGAGGGGAAATGAGAAAAATAAAATGCTCCAGAGAATCTATGGAACATCCTTCAACAAGAAAAGTGAGTTGGATGATTACATTACAAGGCTTGAAGAAGCAAAGAAAAGGGATCATAACAAATTGGGCCGTGAGCTTGAATTGTTTACAACAGTTGATTATATAGGCCAGGGTCTTCCTATTTTAATGCCCAAGGGTGCAAAAATAATTCAAATATTGCAAAGGTTTGTAGAGGATGAAGAGGAACGCCGCGGTTATATGCTTACAAAGACACCTTTTATGGCAAAAAGTGATTTGTATAAAATATCAGGGCACTGGCAACATTACCGTGACGGAATGTTTATTATGGGAGACGAAAATGATGATGAGGTTTTTGCATTAAGACCTATGACATGTCCGTTCCAGTTCCAGGTATATCTTTCAAGGCTTAGAAGCTACAGAGAGCTGCCCATGAGATTTAATGAAACATCTACATTGTTTAGAAACGAGTCCTCGGGTGAAATGCATGGATTAATACGTGTGAGACAGTTTACAATTTCCGAAGGACATATAGCATGTACTCCGGAACAGTTGGAGCAGGAGTTTGCCGGATGCGTCGATCTTGCAAATTTTATGCTTAAAACTGTAGGTCTTGATGAGGATGTTTCCTACCGTTTCTCAAAATGGGATCCCAATAATAAGGAGAAATACATTGGAACAGAACAGCAGTGGGAGGAAGTACAGGACAGGATGAGGCAAATACTCGATCACCTTGGAATCAAGTACAAGGAGGAAGAGGGAGAAGCCGCATTCTATGGTCCAAAACTTGATATTCAAATAAAGAATGTCCATGGAAAGGAAGACACACTGATTACTGTGCAAATAGATTTCCAGCTTGCAGAGAAATTCGGAATGCAGTATGTTGACAGCGATGGTCAGAAACGATACCCATATGTAATTCACAGGACTTCTATAGGATGTTATGAAAGAACCCTTGCACTGCTTATTGAGAAGTATGCAGGTGCATTTCCGACTTGGCTGGCCCCTGTACAGGTAAAGATACTTCCATTGGTTGATAAGCATCATGAATATGCTCTTGAGCTCAAAAAGACATTTGAGGAAAAAGGAATGAGAGTTGAAGTTGACCTGAGAAATGAAAAAATAGGTTATAAAATAAGAGAAGCACAGCTTGAAAAGGTTCCTTACATGGTTGTAATAGGTGATAAGGAAATGGAAAACAAGGCAGTAGCTGTAAGATCAAGAAAAGATGGGGATTTGGGTTCTATGCAGGTTGAAGATTTCTTAAACAGAGTACTTCTCGAAATAGCTCAGAAAAGCAGATAAGATAATTCAGAAGACATACAATAAAAGGGAGTAGCGGGCGAAATGCCTGTTACTCCCAAATTTCATCAACAAGTCTGCTTATATCTTTTTTTCTTTTCATGGTCATTTCTGTATCAAGTCTGATTGAGTCACCTTCAATATCCAGAACATCGCCTTCCTTGGCCTCAGAAGGTAACAAATTTTTATCGATATTCATCATTTTCTTTTCTTCAGTTTCACAAACGGCATATTTTCCTTCAAAACGGTCAATTATAACCTTCATTTTTATGCACCTCGTATATTGTTTTTTTTATTCTTTAGCAGTTTCAAACTTTATTGTATTACCATCGGAATATGCAATTATTGTACCATGTTCGTCGGTTCTGTAGATTTTTACATTAGCAGAGGATAGTCTTTCTAAAATGGCTTTATGAGGGTGGTTGTATTCATTATTTAAACCTACAGAGATTACTGCAAAATCCGGGCTAACTTTTTGTAAAAACTTAGAAGATGTTGAAGAATTGCTTCCATGGTGACCTACTTTTAGAACATCTGCTTTAATATCATAGCCCTTTGATAGTATTTCTTTTTCAGATAGTGACTCTGCATCACCTGTAAAAAGGAATGAGTTGTTTTTATAAGAAACCTTTATTACGGCTGAGTAATTGTTGATATCATCATAATCGGTGTTTATGGGTGCTAACATTTGAACATTTATTTCAGGATCAATATTTATTTCCGTATCTGCTGCAGCTGTTTTGATTTTGAGACCTTTATTTTTTACTGAAACCAATAAGTCTTCAAATGTTTTTGTGTTATTTGTCTTCTTTGGAAGGTATATACTGCCGATATCAAAATTGTCAATTACAACATCAAGCCCTCCAATATGGTCTTCATGGGGATGGGTGCCCACAACCACATCGATTTTATTTAACCCCAATGAACCAATGTAGTCTTTAACAAAATTAGCCTTGTCATTTTTTCCTCCGTCGATAAGCATTGTTTTACCTGAAGGGGTGAGAATAAGTATACTGTCGCCCTGACCTACATCAATAAAATGTACCTTAAGTAAAGAAGGCTGAACAGCAGGCTGACTTTCCAAAGGCTCATCTTTTTTAACTGATGCTGTGTTTGACGGCTCTTCATGGATGCGGTAATCGGTATTTCCCGTATATGAGCATGATGAAAAAAAAGCTATAATGATAATAAAAAGAATAATTTTTGTTTTCATTTGCAATTCTCCTATGCGATTAAAAGTGACAATAATTTAAATTATTCACTTTTAATCAATAATTTATCTTTAGTAAGTTTATGCTATTCTAGGCCTTTCTATAACTTGTAAAAGTGTACCATAAATTTCATATCAAATAAATACCATATAGCACAAAAACTGATTATTATTTACAATTAACTTATACGAAGTTATAATTCGATATATAATGTAATTTTTGTAATTATTAAAATTATAAAAAATGTAGAAAAAAATTAAAAACTTATTTAATATATTATATATAAAGAATTTTGTAAAAACAATAAGAGCAATAACATGAAGAATTATTATTAAGGAGATTAAGGGAAATATGAAAAACAGAAAGTTAGCTGTTGTGTTATTAGTTATATTTTTAGGTATACAGGGCTGTTCAAGTAAAGGTAGTGAAAACAATACGAATAATAATACCGGTGTTACAATACCCCCAGCGGCTGTATATACCGTTGACCCGTCTCAGTCTGTTAAAAAGGAGAACATTGAATATAAAATTCTAAGTCAGTTCAAGCCATTTCAAGTAGATGAGGGATTTGGGGCCAGTATACTTATCGATCCCGACAGCAAGAAAGAGGATATAATTGAACTTGTCAAGAGACTGAGCAAGGACAAGGATCCCGTAGCTATAGAGATATTCTGCTCGGAAAAAGCATATGATGAATACATAAATCACGATACGAAGGATGAGTTTAAGTCAGGATATATTGCAAGTTATACTAAGAATAAATCTTATCCCGAAAAGAATTTTTATGGTGTTAATGAGTTGTTATGGATGCAGGAAAAAGGAAGTTTAAGCAGTTTGTACAATACTGTGACAACGATAGATGAATAGTATAAAAGTCAATTAATTTTCACACAGGTTGTATTAACTTATATAATTGAGTAATTAGATTGCATATGTTAAAATATCAGTAGAAAACTAAATATTTATATAATAATAAATTAAATAATAATTTTTTTGTAAAGTAAAGTTTTCTTTGGGGGGGCGATATTTTTGGAAACAGGTAACAATACAGATTTGGAAAAGAAAAGGATTGAGGCCTGTAATGAAACATTCCAGCAGGTGAAAAAAGGGAACAGATCTTATAGAGAGAGTTTTATAGGCGAACATGAGACGTTTGTGTTAAGTGTTGTTTGTGAGCATGTAAAAGACAGCACAATAAAAAAGAACAGTGAAGAGTTTCATGTGGGTCTTTTTGCATTTATTTATTCTATTGATAAGTTTTCAAAGGATAGTTATGAAGAGTTTATAGAGTATTCTAAAGGCATTATTAAAAGTTGGCTTGATGACTACAGGGTAAAAAATCTCAAAAACTTTAGGGATGATGTAGCACATCTCAAGCACAAGCTTTGGGAGTTTGGAATAACTATTCCTCAATTGATTTCGTCGACTCCAAAGGATAATATGTCAATCAAAGCAGCTTTAAAAAATGCAAAGGATATAATAAATTCCGAGTCCTTATTTGCCAACCTCAAAATTGATAAAAACCTGTCAGCAGAAGATATTTCTGCATTAAATGCAATTATTTCCAAAAGGATTAGGAGTAATAAAAAATATACCATAGCACTCATTATGATTCTAAAAAGCAATCTTGATGTTTTAAAGAATTATTTAAAAAATATTGAAACAGATGACATACTTGCGGACAATATAGGTACTGTTATTGAGAGAACGAAGGATACTGCCATATATATGACGGGGTATGGCAGATTCAATATGACAAATAGTTTTGGCAATGTTGTTGACCTTGGAAAGATGGTTTATTTTACAAAAACCAATCTTAAAAGCGGTTCGAGGGTTCCTGGATTTAAATATTCTTTAGCAGCAGTAGGGGTTATTTTAATTGCTGTTGTAGCATTTACGGGGGTTAAATTTATTAATGGAGGAACAAACCAAGATAAGCCTACAGTTGTAAGCATTGCTGATAAGGACAAAGATGCGGTTGGTGAATCTGATAATAAAAAAAGCAATGAGAACAATGAGCAAACGGATTACGGCAGTAATGAAGTTGATGAAAATGTTGCCAATACACCTGTAATCGATGTTGTCGAGAATTCAACTCCAATACCTACAGAAACAGTGGAAACAGTGCCGACTCCAACAGTTGAAGTTGCCGTAAATCCTACAGAAGCTCAAAATCCAGTTAGTACACCTACACTTATAAAACCAACAGAGAAGCCTACAGCAAAATCAACAGGGAAACCAACGGTAAAGCCGACAATAAAACCAACAGTAAAACCGACGGCTAAACCAACAGAGAAGCCAGCGGTAAAACCGACAGTCAAACCAACAGTAAAACCAACGGCAAAACCTGCAACAAGCCCAACTGCGAAACCGTCAGCAAAACCAACCTCATCCGGTTATGCAACTACAAAAGCAACAGGAAAACCAAGTGCTATTCAAATAAGTTCGGATTACAACGAAGTTAAGGTTGGGGAAAGTTATACAATTTATATGACTATACCGAGCGGTAACAATGGAACAATATGGAAGCTTTACGAAAATGGCATATTAATTTCATCAAGGAACTCACCGGATAATAGTCCGAGTGAACAATTTAATCAGCGAATGGTAATTGCAAAAAAGCCAGGTACATATACATATAGATGTGAGGCATCAAATTCATATGGTACTACTTCCAGTTCGACAATTACTGTAACTGTTAAGTGATTATAAAAAGTTAGTAAACTAGCTTTATTCTATAATAAAAAAACAGTTGCTAAAATGGCAGCTGTTTTTTTATCCAAATATGTATATATGTTACGAAAAAGTTTTATATAAACACATAAGGAACACCGGCATTTTATAAGCATTTGAGATGAATTGAGGTACAAATTACATTTGTAAAAAGCATACGCATTATTATATAATAAAATTACTTCTTGAAATGGGGTGATCACAAATGAAAAAAATACTAAAGAGGAAATTATTTCTATTACTTAGTATTATTGTTTTGTTGACAGGATGCGGTAAGGTTGATGAACCGGATGGAAATATTGTAAATAGTCCTGAAGCAAATTTGAATGTTGAGGAAAAACCGAGCACAATCGCTACTCCCATGCCTACAATTGAGCCCACACCGATTGATGTAAACGTAGTTAAACCCAATGAAATGGGAAAAATTATGGTTGTAATGTTTCATAATTTTGTTGAAACATTTACTCCGTCAAAATGGGATAAAGGTGAATATACCACTACTTTCAGCAGATTTGAAAAGCTTTTGGAAGAACTTTATGAAAAGGGATATAGACTTATCAGTATGGAAGACTACTTGAATAACAATATCAATGTTCCTGCAGGATGTATACCCATGATTTTTACATTTGACGATGGTACGGAGGGACAGTTCAACCTTGTCAAGAATGGAGATGAGCTTGTAGCCAATAAGAAATCTGCAGTAGGTATAATGGAGGAGTTTAATAAAACTCACCCCGATTTTGGGCTTAAAGGAACTTTCTTTGTTAATTTGGGCGGTGAGACGTTTAAAGGTGAAGGAACGCTTTCTGAGAGACTGAAATATCTTATTGATAAAGGATTTGAGATTGGAAATCATACAATGAACCATGTCCACCTCAATGAGATTAAAACAGCAGAAAAGATATTTGAGGAAATAGGAGGAAACCATAAGAAAATGCTTGAATTGGTTCCCGACTATAACTTTAAGTTTTTCTCATTACCATTCGGTCAGGCAACCAACACTTTAAAAGAACATGTAATAAAAGGTGAATATCAAGGTGTAAGTTATGAAAACAAAATAATTGTTGAAGTTGGATGGGACCCCACATATTCACCGGTAAGCAAGAATTTTAATCCTTTGTCAACTCATAGAGTAAGAGCATCAGGCATGAATCCCGTTGATGCCGATTTGGAATGGTGGCTAAAAAATCTTACAAGAGAAGAACAATATGTCAGCGATGGCAATCCAAACACAATAACAATTCCAAAAGAAAAAGAAGATGGAGTTAACAAGGAAAGTCTAAAAGATAAAAAGCTTATAACGTATTAAATATAGATAGAAATAAACCTGACTGATAAATAAAAGGCAAGATGATAAATACAGAGAGCAGAATTTCAACTAAAGGTTGGGATTTTTGCTCTTTGTTCTGTGCAATATTTGCATAATAATGAATACTAATATATAATAATATTTGTCGGTATAGTTTCTATATTCTGGTACAATAATTAATTTGTAATTTGATATGATGCTGTCTTAATATCCATAAAACATACGGCTTTTTATTTGTTAATGTCTTATTTGGTTATTCTTGAGTTTTATATAATTAGCATATTTTTATGGGAGTGAAAATTATGAAGGGGAATTCAAAAAAAGTTTTAACTGATAATGATGTTAAGAAAAAGGCAGTAAAGTTGGTAGTTGTGTATCTAAAGAAAAAGATATCTAGAGATTTCATTGGCTCAGAACATATTAATGAATGGATTGCCAATATGGAGAAATTAATTGAAAAACCTGAGTTTGTTTTGTCGGAATATCTTGAAATGAAAAGACAACTTAATGATGTAATTGAACGTATCCTTGATGAAGAAATGAGATATAAAATCAGAGATTCGTGGTATAGCTTCGGGAAAGCTTTAGACAAGAAAGTAAAGCTTATGTAGTTTTATGTAGCTTAGGAACTTCCTTAATCATTCCTTAAATTTTACAAGAATCATCACAAAATGAACGTAATAGCATAATAATTTGTCGCATAGAAATATTATACAAACATTGGGAAATGATGTAATATAGACCTACCAAATGTTTTTATGCGATCCATTTGATGTAAATCAAAATAATTGTATGTTATTGCGGAGGATAAAAATATGTTTGTGAGGAAATTGATTTTTAAAAAGCAGGGAGATAATGTTTCTGAAAAAATAAAAAGGGATTTGATAAGAGTTTTTAAGCTAAAGGGTATTAATGTAACAAAACTCAATATTGAAGAAAACTTTAACAGGCTGAACCTTGAGGTCTGTATCAGGGGCGAAAATAAATAAAAATACCGACAATTGAAAATTTAATAAATGTTTATAAAGGCATGGTTGAAATATAACTTCCTGTATATTATTCGGGAAGTTATATTTTCAACATGACTAATCTATCTATACTATGGATATTCTGTAGTGTTTTAGCCATAGATTGACTTGGATTAAATATGCCATTAACTGCGGACCTGCCATAAGCTGGCCGAACCATGGCCTTCCGTAGTCGGAGGTTCCCTCGGCTATTTTACGTACTTGTTCTACATTAATTAGATGTCTTATAGGCGATGATGTGTCGTTTAACACATTAATGAGCCATTGTCTTACGATATTTTCATATGCAGGGTTATGTGTCTTTGGATATGGACTTTTCTTTCTTTGTATAACATCATCGGGAAGAATACCTTTTAGTGCTTGCCTCAGTATGCCTTTTTCCCTGTTTCTATACATTTTTATTTCCCAGGGGATATTCCATACATACTGCACAAGGCGGTGATCGCAAAACGGCACACGAACTTCCAATCCTGTGGACATACTCATACGGTCTTTTCTGTCTAATAATGTTGACATGAACCAATTAATATTAAGGTAAAACATTTGACGCCTTCTTGATTCCACTTGAGTTTCACCGGGTAAGAGAGGAGTATCATCAACTGTTTCCTTATATTTTGTATAGGCATATTCTTCAAGATTTAATGTGTTATTGATTTCCGGCGATAAAATACTTTTTCGTTCATTAACATAAGGTGACCATGGGAATGTTTCAAGATTGAAGAGTTCTTCCTTATGAAACCATGGGTACCCTCCGAATATCTCATCTGCACATTCACCTGATAGTGCAACTGTTGCATCCTGTTTGACTTCTCTGCAGAACAGTAAAAGTGATGAGTCGATATCCGCCATGCCCGGTAAATCTCTCGCTAAAACAGCATCTTCAAGTGCTTTTGCAAGACTTTCGTTATCGACGGTTATATAATGGTGGCAGGTACCGAATTCCTCAGACATTCTTTTAATCCAGTAAGCATCGGAGTCAGGCTGGAAACTGCTTGCTTTAAAAAATATATCATTGCCAGCATAATCAATTGAATAGGTGTGCAGCTTGCTTTGACCTGAGGATGCAAATGATTTTGCCGCTATGGCTGTTATTGTACTTGAGTCCAGTCCTCCTGAAAGAAATACGCATACTGGGACATCGGCTACCAGCTGACGTGTTACAGCATCATAAACCAAGTTTCTTAATGTTTCTATTGTTTGCTCAATGCTGTCATTATGCTCGTAGCTTGTTAAGGACCAATATTTTCTTACAAATGTGCCGTTGTCATTATGTAAAAGACAATGGGCGGGCTTTAGCTCATTTATTCCTTTGAATACACCACTACCTGGAGATCTGGCAGGTCCTAAAGAAAAAATTTCAGATAATCCTTCAGTATCAATTTTGGGTGCAATTAATCCACTCTCTAAAAGTACTTTTATTTCTGAGCCGAATATAAGGGAATCAGCCACCTGTGCATAAAATAACGGTTTAACTCCGAATCTATCCCGTGCCAGAAAAAGACTTTGCGACTTATCATCCCATATTCCAAATGCATAAATGCCATTTAAATGATCAACACATTGAGGTCCCCATTCAATATATGAGATGAGAAGAACTTCGGTATCGGAATTGCTTGTAAATTTATGACCGAGCAATTTAAGCTCTTCCCGTAAGTCTGATGTATTGTATAGCTCACCGTTGTATGTTATCACATATTGGTGACCGCCATAGCTTCTAACCATGGGCTGACTTCCTCCTGACGGGTCAACTACTATAAGCCTTGTGTGGCCTATAAGAGCATGAGTTGAAATCCATTTGCCTTTAGCGTCAGGCCCTCTGTACATTAACCTTGATATCATTTGATCCAATTTATTTTCAAATGAGCTTATATTTTCCTTGAGATTTACCCATCCGGCAATTCCACACATTTAAACCACTCCCTGCGTTATATTTTAGTTCTATATGCTTTTTTGGTTGAAAGCACTGCATAAAAAAATGCTGCCTAAAAAGGTTTAGCCCTCATTGGCAGCACTTACTATATTATATTGTTGTTAAGCCTTTTCGGTGACTCCTTTTTTTGGATGGGGCTTACTGCAAGTACTGCCCAAAATGAATGAAGGCTGACACAAAGACTTGACAATAATTACTATGAAAATATATTTGCGATATAGCTTTTTTAATGGATTTATGATACATTATTTTTATACATTTTGAGTTTATTGATTTATTAAATATTATTTTGGGTAAAAATAACTAAATGATAAATGTAAAAGATTAATAGCAATTAATATAAATTGAATTGCTAATGAATTGGATATTTAGACGACAAATGTATGGATTTAAATATAGTATTCAGCAGAATAAATAACAAAGCATAGGAGGAAAATTAGATGATTAGCGAAAAATTGGAGAAAAAACTCAATGAACAAATCCAAAAGGAATTTTACTCTGCTTATCTGTACCTTTCAATGGAAGCATATTTTACTTCAAGAAGTTTAAATGGATTTGCCAATTTCTTCCGTGTACAGGCACAGGAAGAAAGGGACCATGCCATGATGTTTTTTGATTATGTTAATCATGTAGGCGGAAAAGTAAAGCTTGGCAAGATTGATGACCCTATAACAGAATTTGCGTCTATTGAAGAGGTTTTTCAAAAGGCTCTTGAGCATGAAAGATATGTCACAAGTTCAATCTATAGCATAGTGGATGTGGCAATTGAAGAAAAGGATCATAAGACAAACGCATTCTTGCAATGGTTTGTGACTGAACAAGCAGAGGAAGAAGCTACAGCAGAAACTAATCTTGATAAGGTTAAGCTTATCGGAAATGATGGAAGAGGTATATTGATGTTAGATGCTGAAATGGCACAAAGAGTTTATACTCCACCTCAGACATCTCAAGCATAAGAGTAAAACTTAACTTTATATAAAATAAAAAACAAGTAACTATTCGACAAATAAATAAGTTACTTGTTTTATTTTTGACTTCAAAATTCAAAATACATTTATATTTTATATCTCATAACGCACATTTTTGTGTCGCCTATGTTCTGCCAGTATTCAATATATTCGCCATTCTGCTTGAAGTCCTCTATATTGTATTTGTTGGCTCTTATATAACTCAATACGTCTTGAGAAAACAGCACATCATAAGCTGCAGGCTCAATTTGTGGGAGAACTCTAAGGGGTATTTCATCATAAATTGTATATTCATTATCAAATAAATATGCTTTTATAAAATTCTTAGAATCTTTTCCCACTATGTATTTATTTGTTATTATAAGGAAGTCATCAATGCGTAAGTCCTTCTCCTTTACAATCTCTTGGAGTTTTTTGTTTTTACATACTATTTTGTAATTATTTATATACTCAAAAAGCTTTTCACGGCTTAATGACTTAATGTTTGCAACTTTAATTTTGGCTATATCGGATGATTCACCTTTAAATGAAACAACAGTAATTAAGTTGTCATCCTGATACCATATTTCATGCTGGTTCATATGAATTATTATGCCGGAAATATTTTTTTCATTAAATACAGGGAATAAATAAGGCTTGTTGTTTAGGTACTTGATTTTTCTGATAATAACTTTTTTGTCATCTTTTATTGTAACGCTGACCGGTTCTCCCCAAACATCCTTATCTATGATATACATATAACCAGCTTCTGTTCTGTAAATTCTATTTTTTCTGTTGGAAACGATGAGTTGATTTCTTTCTACTTTTAGCAATTTTTCAAGGTTCTTAATCTTTTCGTGTTTAAAGGACTTAATCAATTCCGATATCTGTTTAGGTTTGTTTTCAATACTCTTGACAATACCGGACTTAATATTGTTTGACAAATCGGAAAATGTATTCTTACCCTTATTGATTTTGTCATCACCATCCTTTAAATTAATTCGATTAAGAAGATTTCCAAAACTACCCTTGAGAAGAACTTTTTTAGTATCCATATCTAATTTTCCCCTTTAAATAATGCCTGGCGGCAAAATAATTGGATAATAATTATATTAAATTCGGCTGAATGTTAAGAACTAACACTGAACCGAAAGTATGTCAAGAAATTGTGAACTGGAATCTAATGTTACTAATAATATTATAATATATTTTTTATAATAATACCAATATAAATTTTAAATTTTTCGATATTTTGAATTTAGATTAAATACCTTAAAAAAGAATACGATTATTTAAAACATAAATGTAATAAAACTATAAAGCTGTAAATATAATAGAAAGTGTAAATGGTAGAAGAGGGGCTACGGCATTTTGCCCCTCAACATTAGAGTAGGGTGATACAAACTACTTCTTTATATGTCCTGCAAATAACCTGAATATATTGCCAAGAACAATAAAGAGCAGCATTATTGTGAACAGAAGGAGTAAAATTAATGCTTTTTCAGGGGTTGTTTGTGATTGCACCATGTAGCCGGCAAAGGTGCTTCCAAGACTAATTACAGCTAATGTAACGCCTCTTTTCATATTAAATTCCCCTTTCTTATACTTTGCATTATCTTTTTACATTAATTTAAGATATTGCAAAATATATACGTTGATTCGTATGTTGCGAAAAATTCAAACCTTCATGATATCACTTGTACCATACTCTACTATATTTATATTCATTTATAGGCATTGATTATGACAATTTTAATGATGTCGGGTAAATTTAGATTACATTTAATAAATCATTTGTCAATGGTCCATTAGTCCTATATATAAATATATATTTAGTCAGTATAATTAAGTTATAGACGTTATTATCAATTTAATAGAGATTAAATTATAGATATAAAAATTATGTCGGAGAAGTTATGGCAAAAATCTTTTTAGCCCTATGATTTCTCTTGACAATTCTCTAAAACAAAAGTTTATGTGAATTTTGTTTAGAGCTGTTAGTAGGGGGGTACGTTCTCATGTCGAATAAACTTAGGCGTTTTCAGCATGGGGTTATAGTTTTTATACTTACTGCAACTTCGTTTTTTAATTCTTATATTGCGGCTTTTGCGGATGTGAATCAAATAAGCTGGAATAATGGTATAAGACGATCTGCGGATGTTGAAAAAAGTTGGGCTAAAAAAAATATACTTGTTACAAGGCAGATAAACCTTAATGAATTAGCTGTTGACAGGATTAATGAGGTACGTAGGGCTGCAAATAAGGCAGTACTGGATAAAAGTATTGCTGTAGACATTGGACAGGAAGTAATGATTAATGAGTACAATGTTTTGATGGGAAGGTATGAAGATTCGTCAAGTGATGAAGAGATTAAAAATTCAGTTATATCATCCGGTGATTTGCCTATTAGTGTTGATAACAGCAAGCTTGATTGCTTTCCGCCTATTAGAGATCAGAAACCTCTTGGATCTTGTGCCAGCTTTTCTACAACATATTATGCAATGACACATATGACGGCGTTAATCAGGGGATGGAATGAAAAGGACAATAATGACAATTCATTTAAATTTTCTCCAAAATGGACATATAACATGGCCAATGAAGGTAAAGATGAAGGTACATCAATTTATGGAGTATACCAGGTCATGTCTGAGATTGGTGTAGCTACATGGGATGATGTGCCATATGATTCAAACTATAGTGAGTGGACGATAGATAAAGATATATGGATAAGGGCATTGAATAATAAACCGGATAAATTTGGAGTGATAAAAAATATTGATACGGATTTCGGGCTTAACAATCTCAAGATGATGCTTGTTAACGGTTATGTACTTAATTTTATTACTTGTTTAGATAGCTGGAACTATACCAGTGTAAAGGATGATCCATCCGACAGCCTTGATGATTCCTATGAGGGTTCTAGCGTATGTTATTGGGTTGATGGGAAGTTAGGCCCACATGCCATGACTATTGTCGGATATAATGACAGCATATGGGTTGATATAAATAATAACGGCTCTGTGGATGATGGAGAAAAGGGAGCTTTAAAAGTTGCAAATTCATGGGGAACAGATTGGCAAGATAATGGTTTTGCGTGGATTGCTTATGATGCATTAAAAAAAGCTTCCGCTGTAAGTGGTGGACCTGTGACAAACAGGGAGCAGGCTATTATTGGTGGACAAGCAACATGGCTTACTGCAAAGAAAGAATACAGGCCAAAACTTCTTGCAGAGCTTACCGTTAGCCACACAAAGAGGAATCAAATGACTGTGTCATTAGGTTATTCGGATACAACAAGAAAAATACCCGATAAAATCTTTGAAAGCATCTTTTCAAACAGAGGCGGAGAGTTATGTTTTAATGGTACAGAGGATAATCTTAAGGCTACATTTATTTTTGATTTTACAGATTTGATTGATTTGAACGACTTAAGCATGAATGGAAAAAAGAGATGGTACATTAAAGCGGGTGACTCAAAAAAAGATGAATATACTCTTATTATACATGGCTTCAGACTGATAAACCCTAATACAAATGAAATTGTAAATTTGGATATAGGTACTTCCATAGTTATAGATGGACAAAGCCGTATGCTGTGGATTGATTACGGTTTTTGTGAAAAAGCATCGATTTTAAAAAATATTGAAAATACTGAAAAATATGGAGCTGTATATCAGGTATATGTAGTTCACATCAATCAGACGAATAATAAAATACCGGGACCTCAGTTTTTATATACATTAGTACAGAGAGATGTTAAAAACAGTGGAAGAACGCTTATGGACACTCTATGGGATAATGTAAGAATGGCTAAAGTGTACAAGCTTGTAAGACCTCCAACATAAAAGGACTGTGTATTACAGCATTGACTGTGTTAAAGAAATGGAATCAAAATAAGAAGACAACTTTTCCGGTCCTGATAAAATTTCTTTTGTTATGGACAGATTATTTGTATTTTTGAACCACTTAACCAAAGAAATCTCGCCATTTTGGATTTCAATGCAGGTAATATAACCATTTATAACGCAGCATCCATCATTAAAGTACGGAATTTGACCGGGCTTTGGAAAAGCTGGTTTGTGGGTATGGCCTGCGATCATCATAATGTTGTTCCTTTTGGCCCATTGCTTCATGTTCCTCTCGATATTCTGCATTTTTTCCATGTTTCTTGTTTGATTTATTTGACTAAAAAGATTTCTATACCGGAATATTTTTATAAGCCTTCCAAAATGACGAACTATAAAACACGAAAATGGCCAGAGGATATCATTTAATATTTCACCTTGATGTCCGTGAACTACAAATATTTTGTATAAATTGCTGCTATGTTCAAGTATTAATCCTTCATGTATTTTAATATTTTCAAACAATGGCCTATACATTTGCATTTTAGAATCGAAGTAACGGAATAATGTATTTCTTACATAGACTTTACAGCTTTTAAAAATATCATGGTTTCCCCATATCATATAAAGTCTGTTATCCATATAGAATTTTTGCATTATAAGATAAACTTCTAGATGAGCTTTAATTAGATCTGAGAACCTGGAGTTTTCCCACAATTCATCGCCATCACCCAATTCAAAATAAGTAAATCCATTTGAGTAGTAATAGTTCAAAGCATATAGAAAAATATCACTATTATTTGAGAAACTATCAGCTATGCTGCTGTCTCCGCGATGGCAGTCGCTGAAAAATACAAACTTGGAGTTGTTGTCGAATATGATATGATCAGATGAAGAATAAACCTGTTCTAATCTCATGAGTGTGCTCATGTTATGGACCTCCATTTTTAGGTGCATATTATATTTAAATATGTATATGTATTAAGAGAGATATTTTACCTGTAACTCATTATTTCTTATATCATCCTATGAAAAATAATTGGGTGATGTGAGGACATTAAAAAACATTTACAGTATATGCTAGTGTATTGTAAAATTATATGTGCATGAAAGACATAAATATGGAGGGATATTAATGCGGTTTTGTGGTGAATGTGGTACACAGCTTGGGGAGAATGATAATTTTTGTGGAGAATGCGGGGCAAAAGTAGAAAGGGAGCAATCCATCAACAAAAATGTAGTTTATGAAAGTCCCAAAAACCAAACTCCGAAATTTAGAATGACGAAGAAGAACAAAATAATTATTGGCACCATATCTGCTGTTGTAGGTGCTGTAGTAATTTTGGCATTGGTTGCGAACACCCTAACCTCAAAGGAAAAAGTGATTTCACAGTTTAAAGAGGCATTAGAAACAAAAAATGTTAGTAAAATTACAAAGTTTCTGGTTTCATCCGACACTGAACTAAAAATTGATGAAAGCACTGTAAAGCCTTTGATGGACTATATAGACAAAAATCCATCTTGGATAGAAGATACAATCAAATCCTTGGAATCACAGAGCAAAATGGAAAACGACAAAAGAATTTTGGACAGTTTATTGAATGGCTTGGATTATAACGAAATTACATTAAAAAACAATGGCAAAAAATTTCTTTTCTTTAATTCATACAGTTTTGAAATAAAGCCTTATTATATTAATGTCCGAGCAACATTAAAGGATACAAAAATAATGGTAAATGATAAAGAAGTTTGTACCGTAGACAGTGAAAATTTTTCAAAGAAGCTTGGGCCTTACTTGCCGGGAATTTATACTGTGAAAGGTGTATATAAAGGCAAGTACACAGATCTTGAGAAGAAGGAAGAGATAGAGCTTCAAAACAATATTTTTTCGGGCAACACAAAAAGTGTTTATTTATCATTTAATGAAAAATATGTAAAACCTCAATGTGATTTTAAAGATGCAAAGCTTTTTGCTAACGGTAAAGATACAGGAATGACTGTTAAGGAAGCTCAAAAATTTGGGCCTATTGATGACTCTGTTAAGCTGCAAGCCGTTATGGATTTTCCATGGGGAACATCAAAAAGCAAAGAAGTGTCGATAGGGGATTCTTTATGGGGTGTTAATCTTGAATTGTCTTTATCTGATGATGTTAAAGATGCTATAATGAACACAATTAACCAATTTGATAAATCATGGATTGAAGCTGCAACCAGCAGGGATGTATCGAAGATTAAATGTGTTTCGGATAAGATGCTTGAGCATGAGAAAGAGTATATAGATGACATGATAAAATATAAGAGATATTTTAAGGGAAAAATAATTAAAATAATATATGATCTTGACAGCTTCAAGATTTTAAATAATGATGGTAAATATAGTGTGAGTGTAACTAACTCAGAATATTATGACAGTGCAGAATATTACGAAAATCAAAATGATGTTCAAACCAGTTTGAGAACTAATAGATGGAAGTATACCCTTGTCTTTGATGAACAGAATGGAAAATGGCTCATAGACAGTGCAAGCCGTACATATTTTATGAATGATGAAAACATAAAAGAATTTATAATGGATTCGGAGAATCAAGAAAATATTTTATAAATCTTAAAATGCAAATTAAGGAGGAATTAAAATGGCAAAATTCTGTACGAATTGCGGAAAGCCGTTGGCTGAAGGTACAATTTGCAGTTGCTTAGGGGGGATGCAAGCAGAAGAGGGAATGGCTTTTACTCCGGAGAATATGTCGTCACAAAGCAGTACATTTGCTCAGCAGAATGATTTCAAACAGTTTTTGGAGAGTATGTGGTCATTAGTAAAAATGTTTGCAAAGAACCCAATAGACTCCATTGTTAATACTGCAAAGACTGACAACTTTAAAGTGGGTCTTTTCTTTGTAGGTGTTCAGGCTTTGATAGCATCCTTAACGGCAATTATACTGGTAAAGAGACTAACCAGCTCTATTACCGGCTTTCTATTTGGCTCTATGAGCTTATTCGGAAGCAGGAGTATTAATATACCGTATTTTGCAATATTTATAAGAACTATTTTTGCTGTGGCAGTTCAATATTTCTTACTGGTAGGTCTATTCTATCTTGGAAGTAAATTTATAGCTAAAAAAACCGGTTCCATAAAAACACTGATAGCTACTTTAGGTATTTCAACGATACCCATGACAGCATCATTACTGGTATCTTTAGTAATAGGACTGATTATCCCGGTACTTATATTCTATATATTGGTTTTTGGTATTGTAAGCAGTATTGTGTTAAATTACATATCGTTAAGAGAATCATATGAAATTTCTGAAAATAAAGCAGCATACATAGTACCTCTTTCATATCTGGTATATTTCTTCTTGATATTTACAATATTTTCACAAAGTATAAGATAGACTGATTTGTTTTAAGATATGATTGTAAAATAAAAATTCAGAAACCATATTTTTTTAAGAAAAACAAAATCATTTAATGATTTTGTTTTTCTATATTAAATACGGGAAAATGACCGGTAAATATGGTATAATTCAATTAGTTTGGCGATAAGGTAATTAATAGCATTAATACAATTAATATTTTTTGAAGGAGTATTTTAATGAAACTGGTGGACTTGGATGGAAAGTGGATGATGAAAAGGGTTGATGAAGCTGAATGGATAGAAGCAAATGTTCCGGGATCAGTTTACAATGACCTTATATCTGCAGGCAGGATTGAAGATCCATTTTATAGAGATAACGAGGATAGTGTTTATAAACTGTCATGCTATGATTACGAGTACAGTCGCCAATTTACTGTCAATAAAAGTGTTTTGGAGTATGATTTCCTAAAATTAAAATGTGAAGGACTTGATACTATTGCTGTAATAACTGTAAACGGAAAAAGGATAGCAGAAACGGAAAACATGCATAGAATCTATGAGTTTGATATTAAAAGAATATTGACAGAGGGTGTAAACACAATACATATTCTTTTCAAGTCTCCGGTTAATTATCTCGAAGAAAGAAAGAAAGTAAAGCCAATTTGGTCAAATTTTTCAGATACTTCCTTTGCATACCTTAGAAAAGCTCATTATATGTTTGGATGGGATTGGGCACCGTCACTGCCGGATATGGGTATATGGAGAAGCATATACATAGAAGGCTATAAAATGCAGCGAATGGATGATGTTTATATTACCCAGATGCATGAAAAGGGAAATGTTACTTTAGATATTCGCATAAAGCTTGATATGAATGACGGTATAGATTATGATATAAACATTTTTGTCAGTTCACCTCATGGGGATAAAATTGAAAAAAGTATAACCATGTTAGATAGGGAAGAGCATGTGTTGATAGAAATTCCCGATCCTATGCTCTGGTGGCCCAATGGCTATGGAGAACAGAATCTATATAATGTTGATGTTATGCTTTTTAAAGATGGGAATATGCTTGATTGCAAATCTTTGAGGATTGGTCTTAGGACTATGACAATAAGTCAGAAGGATGATGAATGGGGAAGATCCTTTGCATATGAAATAAACGGTATTGAGATATTTGCCATGGGAGCAAATTTTGTTCCTATGGACAGCATTCCTGCAAGATGCAGCAGGGAAAAGACCCAAAAACTTATAAAAAGCTGTGTTGATGCAAATTTCAACAGTATAAGAGTTTGGGGAGGTGCTTATTATCCTGAAGACTATTTCTTTGATTTGTGTGATGAATATGGCTTGATTGTTTGGCAGGATTTGATGTTTGCCTGCGGAGTATATGACTTCTTCGGAAAGTTTAAGGAGGAAGTGATTAAAGAGGTCTCTTGCAACATGAAGAGAATAAGACATCATGCTTCATTGGGACTTTGGTGCGGTAACAATGAGATGGAGCAGGGATGGTCTGAATGGGATATGAATGAGTCGGAAGAACGAAGGCAATACTACATTGAACAATTTGAGGAAGTATTGCCACAAGTTGCCAAAGAGGCTGATCCAAATACATTCTATTGGCCGGCTTCACCGTCATCATTCGGAGGTTTTGACTCCCCCAATGATCAAAATTACGGGGACATGCATGATTGGTCCGTATGGCATTCACGTGAGCCATTTACCGAGTACAGAAAACGCTATCCCAGGTTTATGTCTGAGTTCGGTATTCAGTCATTCCCATGTAAAAAAACAATAGAATCCTTTACATTGCCGGAAGATAGAAATATATTTTCATATATAATGGAAAAACATCAAAAAAGTGGAACTGGGAATGAAAAAATACTGTATTATATTTCTCAATACTTTAGATTCCCTGACAGCTTCGACTCACTTATATATGTATCCCAGTTGGTGCAAGCTGAAGGCATTAGATATGGAGTTGAGCATTGGAGGAGAAACAGAGGAAGGTGTATGGGGGCAATATATTGGCAGCTCAATGACTGTTGGCCGGCGGCATCCTGGGCAAGTATAGACAGCTTTGGAAGGTGGAAGGCACTGCATTATACTGCTAAAAGGTTCTATTCACCTGTATTGGCCTCTGCTTGTGAGGAGGGTGCATGCGTGTCTCTTCATGTTACAAACGATACTTTATATAGGGTTGATGGAAGCTTGAAGTGGACACTTGTAGACGGTTCAACTGAAAATGTGATTTTGCAAAATGAAAAACAAGGAATTGTAGAGCCTTTAACGGCCATTGAATTCGAGAAACTTGATTTTTCAAATGTAATTGATACTGACGATAAAAAAAGAAACTCATACCTTGAGTTTAAGTTTATAGAGAAAAATAAAATCATAAGCTCAGGCATAGTTATGTTTGTACCTGTAAAGCATTTTAATTTAAATGATCCCGAATTGGAAGTTAATATTAGAGAAGAACCGAAGAGGTTTATTATCTCTTTAACATCGAAAAAACTTGCAAAGTATATAGAACTTGATCTTAAAAATATCGACGGCATCTTCAGTGACAACTACTTTGATATGTCGGGAGGAGAAGCTAAAGAAGTGTATTTAAACAAAGATTTACTTTCAAGAGATATTTCAATTGATGAGCTAAGACAGGAACTTACCGTACGCAGTCTATATGACAGCTATGAAAAGTTCTAGACTGCAAAATCAATATTTGGGAGGTTTGATATATGTTGACTAAAGAGCTATATACCAAAACTTGTGAAAGAGCAATGGAATACTTGAAAAAAGCAGGTATAGTGATTACTGAAAAAGAAAAGAATGAAATGGAAGTTGCCGAGTACGGACTTGGCGATTTGGAAAATGTAGGTCTTGAGCTTGTTGTATATGTGAATACCGACAGATGTTGTGCCAAAGAGCTGATTTTGTTCCCGGGGCAAACTTGTCCCGAGCATAGGCATCCGCCTGTAGAAGGTGAAGAAGGAAAGGAAGAGACTTTCAGATGCCGATACGGCAAGGTTTATTTGTATGTACCGGGTGAACCTACAAAGAATCCAAAAGCGAAAGCTCCGAAGGGATGTGAGGAATATTTTACGGTGTGGCATGAGATTGAACTCAATGCAGGTGAGCAATACACTTTATATCCCGATACACTTCACTGGTTCCAGGCAGGACCTGAAGGGGCTGTGATATCTGAGTTTTCTACAAAAAGCAGGGATGAATTCGATATATATACCGATCCAAGAATAAATCCTGCGCAAAAAAGGAAAGTTTGAGAGGTATAATGCTTATGTTTGATGTAATTGCATTAGGTGAGTTATTGATAGATTTTACACCTGCAGGGCCGTCTAAGCAGGGTAATATTTGCTTTGAAAGGAATCCCGGAGGGGCACCTGCCAATGTATTGGCCTGCATATCGAAGCTTGGCGGAAAAACTGCTTTTATTGGCAAGGTTGGAAAAGATATGTTTGGTGAGTATTTGAAAGAAACATTAATAAAACATGGCATTGATGCTTCAGGTCTGATGTTTTCAAGTGAAGCCAATACTACCCTTGCCTTTATTCAGTTAAATGAGGACGGAGACAGAGCATTTAGCTTTTATAGGAATCCCGGAGCGGATACAATGCTGGATAAAAGCGAATTAAATTATGAGCTTATCAATTGCTCAAAGATATTTCATTTCGGATCTCTTTCATTAACTCATGAACCGGCCAGAAGTGCTACAATTGCAGCATTGGAGCATGCAAAGAATAAGAATATAATTATATCTTATGATCCCAATTTGCGTATCAAGCTTTGGAAAAACTCCGACCATGCTTTAAAGGAAATACGTTTTGGACTTAAGTTTTGCAGGATTCTTAAGATATCGGAAGAAGAGCTGGAGTTTATTACAGGTATTAATGATTTAAATGACGGGAGCATGACTTTATACAGGGAATACGGCATAGATGTTATATTGGTAACAAGAGGCAGTAAAGGTTGCTTTTACAGGTTCAAGGGAAAAACCGGGCAGGTAGATACATTTAATGAATGCAAGGCAGTAGATACAACAGGAGCAGGTGATGCTTTTTTAGGTGGCTTTCTCTATTCACTTCTAAATGAGTTTGGTGGCAAATTAAATGATATTGATCAAGAAAAGATTCATAAGATGGTGTTGTTTTCAAATGCCGTAGCATCACTAAGTACAACGAAAAAAGGTGCAATACCTTCGATGCCTAGGCTCGATGAGGTCCGTGCCCTACTAGCAAGCAAAGCTTGAACAAAAGGGAAAACTGTTTGCTCCCTTTTATTTATTTTTTTCTGCAAGTATATTTTTAACAGATTGCCTATATACAATCCTGCCCTTAACCATTACCCTGCCGTACTTCTTGCTCTGGTTGGATATTTTCCCAAGTATGAATTTAATAGCCATTCTGGACATTTCTTCAACATCAACTTCTACAGTTGTAAGCTGAGGCTCGGAAATAGTTGAAAACATGTCATTGTCAAATCCAACAATTGAAATGTCATTAGGTACTGTTTTTCCCATTTCTTTTAATTTATTTATAACATTTCTGGCTACCTCATCACAGTTGCATACGTAAGCGGTAGGCATGTCGGTGGGCAGCTTGATATCGATATATTTGCCATATTCGTCACGGTCGCTTATAACATAATCATAGTTAAGCTTATAACCGTGTTCTAAAAGGGATTTGTAGAAGCCTAAGAATCGGTCTTGGATGCTGCTTGTAGCATAGATATTGCCTATGAAGCCTATGTTTTCATGTCCGTTTTTAATAAGATAATTGGTCAGTTCATATGCACTATTAAAATTATCTACGGCAATTGAATCGATTTGTGAATTCTCATCATAGAAATCAAGAAATACTATTGGAATGTCTATGTTTTGTAATACCTCTATATAAGGCTTGCTGACCTGACCAAGTATGATTAGTCCGTCAACCTTTCTTTCAAAGTACAGTTTTGGCAGAACTAATTTTTCTTCATCCTGCTGGCGAAGTATTTGTAAAATACCGCAATAATTATAATTTTCAAGCTGAACTGATATATGCTTGAAAAAATTCAAGTAAAAGGACTGCTCGCCCATAAAGTGTTCTGCAACAATAACTCCCATATTATAAGAACATCCGTCCCGCATGGACTTTGCCAGCATATTGTAACGATAGCCCATTTCATCAGCCAGCTTTTTAATTTTGTTTTTTAGTTCAACACTAACGCCATCCTTATCGTTTAGAGCTTTTGATACAGTTACAGTGCTTATGCCGAGTTTAACGGCGATATCTTTCATCGTTACGCTTCGTTCCATTAGTATACCGCTTTCCCAAAAATATTCTTACAACTAATAGGATTAAGATTAACTTTTTGTAGTTATCAGCCATTACTAATTTTATATTTAATTTTTGGCACTGTCAATACAACCCTAAAAGGCTGAAAATGGCTCATAGACATTGATATAAAGGTGGGTAAATAAAATTTAAAATTAAAGAAAGCTTTTAAGTGCTTCAACATTAAGTATTTTAATTGAGGATAAATGAAAATCAATAATTCCTTCATCTCTCATAAGGCACATTTCTCGTGACATGGACGGTCTGGATACATTTAAAAAGTCTGCAAGCTCGTTTCTGTTCATGGAGATCATAAATGTAAGATTACCTGCTTTTTTGCTCTCTTCCAGCAAAAATTTACTGAGCTTGCCACGGATGCTTTTTATTGAGAGGTATTCAAGCTTTTTGTTGAGCATTAAAGCCCTTTCAGAAATTATGACAAGCATATTCTGTATAAGTGTCCTGTGCCATGAGCACATTTTTTCACATTCTCCAATAATTTTTTCTCTTTGAATAAAAAAAACGGTGCAGGAGTTTTGTGCCTGAACATTAGCAGGCCAAGTCGAAGCTCTTGAAAAAACAAGCATTTCTCCAAACATGTCTCCGGCCTTTAAAATTGTCATCACCACACGATTACCGGCAGCATTTTCCTTGCTGATTGAAGCTTCACCTTGAGCTATAATACCTATACTGTTGAATTTTTCTCCCGCTAAAGCTATGTATTCGTTTTTTTTATAGGTTACAATTCTTGGCTCAATGCACTTAAGCATTGTAAGCAGTTCATTGTCATTTATACCGTTAAAAAGCGGAACCTTTTTTAAAGATGCTAAGTACTTTTCCATAGTTTCAATCACATTCCATATTTTTTAGCATTTTGGTATCTGGAGATACCGATTTTCGTTTCTTATTATATTATAATCAGTTTGTAAACACAACACGGAGTTTTATGACGAATTTATTCGATATGATTGAAAGGAGTAGATTTATTATGATAAGAAAAATAATTTCCATAAATGAAGAAAAGTGTAACGGATGCGGTATTTGTATAAATGCCTGCCATGAGGGGGCTCTTCAACTGATTGACGGTAAGGCAAAACTTATAACCGATTCATATTGTGACGGGTTAGGAGCTTGTCTTCCCGAGTGTCCTACAGGGGCGATGGAAATAATCGAGAGAGAAGCGGATGAGTTTGATGAGGAACTGGTTAAGGCACGTATGGAACAAAAGAAAGAAGAGCAAAAGAATGAAGAACAAAAGAAAGAGGATCAGAAACCTGTAGCTTTTGGGTGTCCGGGAATGCGTGCAAAAACCATAGAAAGAAGGGAACAACCCGTGCAAAAAACGATGGAAGGACCGATGGAGTCTCAGCTTAGGCAGTGGCCTTGTCAAATAAAGCTGGTTCCTGTGAATGCACCATACTTTAATAATGCACATCTCCTTGTGGCTGCTGACTGTACGGCTTATGCCTATGCAAATATACATCAGGAGTTTATGAGAAATAAAATTACTATTATTGGATGCCCAAAACTTGACGATATTGATTATGCTGAAAAACTTGGAGAAATAATTAGAAGAAATGAAATAAAAAGTATAACTGTCTTAAGAATGGAAGTTCCCTGCTGTGGCGGTATAGTAGCTGCTGTGAAGAAAGCACTTATGGAAAGTGGAAAAATGATTCCATGGAGTGTTCACATAATTACAACGGATGGTGTTATAGTTTATGAGTAACTGGACAAAAAAATGAAAAGAATTTAAAAAAAGGAGGAAGTTTATTATGTCAAACATGTTTTGTTTTCAATGTGAACAGACTGCAGGAGGAAAAGGGTGTACAAATGTGGGTGTATGCGGAAAGAAACCGGAGGTTGCCAATAAACAGGATGAGCTTACCTGTGCATTGATAGGCCTTGCAAGAGCAACCGACGGTAAATCGGGAGGAAAAGAGGCCGATGAGCTTGTAATGCAAGGACTCTTTACAACTGTAACAAATGTTAGTTTTGATGGTGACAGAGTAGACGAAATAAAAAAATTGATATGGGAAGAAAAAGCGAAACACGGGGAAGCTCCGGATTATGATCCGGCTTCATTATGGACCGGAGATACCGATATAGTATCATTACGCTCAACACTACTACTAGGTATGCGTGGTATGGCTGCATATGCATGGCATGCTTATGTGCTGGGAAAAGAAGATAGGGATGTTATGGAATGGTTTTATAAGGGCTTGAAAGCATTAGGAGAGGATCATTCTGTAGATGAATGGTTAGGACTACTGATGGAGTTTGGTAGTGTTAACTTAAAATGCATGGCACTTTTAGATGAAGCAAATACATCTGCTTATGGACATCCGGTACCTGTAAAAGTAACCACCAATGTAGAAAAAGGTCCCTTTATAGTAGTATCAGGCCATGACCTTTTGGATCTTAAGCATCTTTTGGAGCAGACAGAAGGAAAAGGAATTAATATTTATACTCATGGTGAAATGCTTCCTGCTCATGGCTATCCGGAGCTGAAAAAATACTCTCATTTAAAAGGAAACTTTGGCACAGCATGGCAAAATCAACAGAAAGAATTTGACGGTATACCTGCACCAATATTGTTTACAACAAACTGTCTAATGCCACCTAAAGCCAGCTATTCCGACAGAGTTTATACAACTTCGGTGGTAGCATTTCCTGCACTTACGCATATTCCTGTTGGTCCAAACGGTGTTAAGGACTTTACACCAATTATAAATAAGGCTATTGAGCTTGGTGGATGGAGCGAAGATAAACATTTTACCGGAATCAACGGTGGCTCCACGTTGATGACAGGATTTGCCAGAAATACTGTATTGGGTGTTGCAGATAAAGTTATAGATGCGGTAAAAGCAGGGGTAATCAAACATTTCTTCCTGGTAGGCGGATGTGACGGTGCAAAGCCCGGAAGAAATTATTATACCGATTTTGTAAGTAAGACTCCAAAGGATACTGTAATTCTTACACTTGCTTGTGGTAAGTTCAGATTTAATGATCTTGACATAGGAGAGATTGGCGGCTTGCCAAGAATAATGGATATGGGACAGTGTAATGATGCATTCTCGGCAATTCAGGTTGCAGTAGCCTTGGCAGGTGCTTTCAATTGCTCAGTCAATGAACTGCCCCTAACACTTGTTCTTTCATGGTATGAGCAGAAGGCGGTATGTATATTGCTTACATTGCTGGCACTAGGAATAAAGAATATTTATATCGGACCTTCATTACCTGCATTCCTGTCTTCAAATGTGCTTGGTGTTCTTGTTGAAAGGTTTGGGTTAAAGCCGATCAGCACACCGGAAGAAGACTTGAAAGCCATACTTGGTTAAGAATAAATGATTAATATTAAAAATATTAAATATAATATGTTATAAATAAAATATAAAATTTGAAGCAAAATTTAATTTATAAAAATGTAAAACAAAAAATATAAAAACAGCGAATAAACTATGAGTCAAAGTTCATTCGCTGTTTTTTGCCAAAAAACTATATTATTTTAATAATGGCATAATACTTTTTTCATAGAAATCAAAAGTAATGTATTTCTTACCGAGATATGTCAGGTATTTCGTAGTTGCATTTACACCGTTTTTAGTGAGTGTAATAGAACCGTTACTCTCATTAACGCTTGCTTTTATACCTGCAACGGCAAATGATCTTTCTACGTCCGAGTAAAGTACGTATTTTGTCTTGTCAATATAATATATCCTTAAGCCGTCTTCTTCCGGTGACCCAACATTAGAGCTAGTAATATAGATTGTTTTGTTTTTGAATTCAATTTCTGCATTGAATAATGCTGAAGCATCTCTTAGATTTAAATATGTACTGCCATTAAGGTTTTTGGCAGCAAGCTTAACTTCTTTTCCGTTCATTATTATGGGGAATGCATTGTCTTTTACAGTAATGGCAGTTGCAGCAACTAAAATTAAGGAAGCACTGCCTAAAATAAATCCTAAAACCATACCCAGTATTATTTTTTTCATAATACACCTCCAAATAAATTTAGTATAGTTGATTATATTAAAATCAATTATTCCTAGCATTTGGCAGGAAAATATGCAATGGCTTAGACTTAACTGAACCAAACAAACCTTATTTGCCAAAATGAAATCTAAATGCTTGTTTGGTGCTTCAAAAGACGAACGAATGGAGCAATTGGTATTGAAACGAATTTTGCGATAGACAAATGACAAGAATTATTGATTTTAATATGTATATATATATTATACTAAAAATAAATGAATAATTAAATCCTTAATGATTAAAAGATGCATTTATTTTAAAAAAAGGATGTGTTTGCACATTGAAGAAGTAATGATATAATGATATTCAGTAGTACCAAGTAATAATATATTAAATCATAAATTATATTCTATATTAAATACGATTAATATTTTATCTATAGCAAATTCCGTTAAAATGATGGTAATTTAGCTCTTCTAAATGTAAGACTAGAAGTAATAACGTATTTTAATATTAAACAATAATATATGGGAGATATAATGATGTTTGATTTGATAAGAAGTATAAAAGGTCCTGATTTTTTGGTTATATACTTTATATACTGCCTAATAATAACAATTTTCTTTAAATTTATTACTAGTGCCATGAGCAGGTCAGGAAAACCGCTACCGAATGATGACTTAGATAGCTATCAAATAGCGGTACTGAAATCAAAAAACGTAATCCATACATTGGCACAGAATATTATTTTCAAGCTCTATGCTGAAAAATATCTGGATATGAATGCATCAAAAAGAAGTAAATCTTTTATAGCTTTGGATAAGCCTACAGAGGAATTGAATTGGATTGAAAATAGTGTTTTAGGTTATTTTTATAAATCTAAGACTTACAATTCTATGATTTCCAATAGAAAAATGATTGAAGATTTAAAATTATTTGCGGAAAATATAAGAAAAGATCTTGCTTTTAAAGGTTTGATGAAGAGTGAAAAGCATTTAAAGAGAGAAAAGACTATTAGAACTATTGCATATATTGTTTTACTTTCGTTAGGGGTAACGAAATTAATGATGGGATTTATGAATAATAAACCGATAACATACCTTATACTGGAATTAATTTTTATGTCTGCAGTGTTCTTTGTTGTAAATAAAATATCATACCTTACACATGAAGGTAATGAGTACTTAAGGGCAAAAAGAGCTCAATATTCATGGGTAAAAAATGGTACCGGAAACTCCGGTTTTTCATCCGGGATTGATGATGCTGTCATGGGTGCGGCATTATTCGGCGTTGCCAGTATGTTTATATACCCTGAGTTTGGAGCTTTATCAAGATCCCTAGATATGAATCTATCAAGCTATGCAAGCAGCATAGGTCCTTCAAGCAATAATGGATGCAGTAGTTATACCGGATGCAGCAGCTTTGGTTGCAGCAGTAGCGGATGCAGCAGCAGTGGCTGCGGTGGAAGTAGCTGTGGTGGAGGTGGCTGCGGTGGCTGCGGAGGAGACTGACAGTATGGAAAATATATGCGGGAATGATAGAAGCATTGTTTTGCAGTGGCACTTGACTTCAAGATGCAATTTAAGATGCAAGCATTGCTATCAGAGTGACTATCAAACCCCTGAGTTGGACTTTGAATATATTTTGGCTATAATGAAGCAGTATATTGAGCTTCTGTCAAAATTAAAAAGAAGAGGGCATATTAATTTTACAGGAGGCGAGCCTTTTTTACGGGAAGATTTTTTAAAAATTCTTCATGAATGTAAAAAGCATGCTTCCTTATTTAATTTCGGCGTTTTGACCAACGGAACATTGCTTACGGAGGATATTGTAAAAGAGTTAGGGAAGCTTGGGCCGGATTTTATTCAGGTGAGCATTGAGGGAGATGAGGAAATACACGACTCCATAAGAGGAAGGGGGAACCTTAAGGATGTTTTAAATGCTCTTAATATTTTAACCCGATATGGCATCAAAACACTTGTTTCATTCACGGCTCACAGAGGCAATTATAAAAGCTTTCCTAATGTGGTTGATCTATGCCGAAAGCACAGGGTATTTAAGGTGTGGACCGATCGCATTGTACCTTTCGGAACCGGTGAAGCATTAAAGGAACAGGCTTTAAGTCCGGAAGAAGTCTGGGAATTTTTTAATATAATTGATAAAACAAGAAAACAAAAAAATTTGCCATGGAGACGGAAAATAATAGTGGAAATGAGAAGGTCTTTGCAGTTCTTAGTGGCAAAAAACGAGCCTTACAGGTGTGGTGCCGGAGAATCTCTTATTACATTACTAGAAGACGGTACCGTTTTGCCATGCAGAAGAATGCCTATAGAATGCGGAAATGTAAAAGACAATACTCTTCTTGAGATATACAGTAAGAACAATATAATGGTAGGGCTTAGAGAGAAGAGGAAACCGCCTGCAGGCTGTGAAAGATGTTCATATTATTTTTTGTGTAACGGTGGAGCCAAATGTATTTCCTATGCAATGACAGGAGATCCCTTTAGCCGTGATCCAGGGTGTCCTATTATTTGGTAGGTGATTGGGTTCTCTTAAAATTTTATTGGAATTATTTTAACATTAATAATTGGAGCATGCAACTATTATGAGTATATTATTTGTAAATCATAACATATATTAGAAAATCATATAAAGAAACCGGCTGTGATAAATTTATTATCTTAGCCGGTTTCTTTGAATTTAAAAAATTGCTAGTTTTTGTAATTAATTTATGATCACCGTTTTCTCAGCGGCATTCCATGCAACTTTAGCACCCATGCTTTCTGAAATGAATCTTGCAGGTACAAAGGTTCGGTTATCTATAATCATTGCGGGAACATCAAGTGTTATTTTGTTACCGTCCACCGATGCTTCCTTTTTATTGATGGTAAGTTCAACTGTTTTACCTTCCTTTACGGCTGTTACTGTCTGGGTTTTGGAATCCCATTTTACATTTGCTCCAAGTACTTCAAATATGGATCTTAACGGTACAAGGGTTCTGTTGTACTTAATAACGGGCTGTGAATCGAATATAACCGGTCTTCCGTGGATTTGCACTTTTATACCGTTTGGATCTATTGGAGTGGATATTATTTCACCCTTTGACTCAATATTTATAATTTCAGTTTTTCCTACGTTAATGCTTTCCTTCGACTTATTGCTTTGAATTATTGTTCCCTGAGCAGTGTAGGTTCCTGGACTTACAACTCTTGCTAAATATTCCAAAACGGCAGCTTCGCTATTTAAATTTGGATTTTCATAAACGTAGAATTTAACTTTTTGACCGTCTATATTTCTATAATAGTAAGATGAAGAGAGATATTTTTCTACAGGTTTTAAGCCTGACGGGAGATAATCGGTTATTTCATAAACCCCGTTAAAAGCTTTTGGACCTATACTCCATGTGATTTTTACCTTAACTATATCTCCCTGCTTGAAGCTGCTTGGTTCAATTGGGGTTCCATCCATCAAATAGTATTTTCTGTCAACGGAAATGGACTTATCAATCTTTGTATTTGAGATATCAATAATGTTTTCTTTAAATATTGATACTGCAGATACATCACCTTGAACGTCTTTAATCCTAAAGCCTGACAAGTTGGATGATGGAATGGATAGTGCATAGCTGCCGCCTTTTAAAAGCTTGACATTCTTTTCTTCTCCATTATAGCTGTAAGTAAAGGATGCTTCCTTTACATTATAATTATCAATTTCGTTTACTATAAATAGCAGCTTTTCAATGCTTAACAGAATTTCTTTTGCTTGATTTTGTACAGAATACTCAAATAAGCCGTTTCTCTCGGTTAGTCCAAGCTTTGAAGCAAGATAAGCACATATGGATGTAAGCTCAAGCATGTCATCCTTATCATTTCCTTTATTAATAAAGAAGAATGGCTTATACTCTTCAATATACTTTGAAATTCTGCTATCATATAGCTGCTTTGCCTTATCTGTTTCACCGAGCTCACAATATGAAAGTGCCAGATATATATTATCCTTCAAATCAAGGTTGTCTATAGCTGCTGTTTTTTCCAGTTCCAGTAGAATCGGTTCTTTTAATACTGACAACCCATATATTGCAAAAACTCTGTCCGATACATTGCCGTTTTCCAAAATCTTTTTGAAATAATTTTTGAGCTTATAAATGTCAACATAATCCTTTACAAGAGGTGTAAGCTTTGCTGAAATTTCACTGCTGCTTTGGGAATAGGGGAGAAGGCTAAGTCCGCCATCGGTTTTTTGATAATCGCTTAGGCTAAAACTTTCTTGATCAGGCATGAATTTATAATCCTTAAAGTATTTTAAAAGCAAATCTGATGAAAGCTTTTTAGAAACCTTCTGGTCTATCCTGTTTCCATCGGAATAGAAACCGCTTATAAGCTGTGATAAGAATTTACCCTGGCTTTTATCCATGAATACAATTCTTGTGTTTCCGGATGTGCCTCCTGTAATGGTTGTATTCGGACCGACATCAAAATATACAGCCTTGTCAATTTCGTGGTAGGATTTAACCACATTGACCGTATGCTTCAGAGAATCCTCCAGCCCGCTGTTTGTGTAAGCTTTTATTATAATATCTTGAATACCTTCGGTAAAGCTCCATAACGGTATGTTTACCCTTTCAAATGCTTTTCCTACAACAGAAACATTTAAGCTTGGGTTCTGTGCACTTGATACTTCAAACTGAACAATATCATCTTCTCTAAGGCTTTCACCATAAGCATTAACGCCTATTACAGGTTTGTCGCCTTCAATATAAGTGCTGTTGAAGCTGTAGTTAATGAAGAATGGCAGTGACACATTCATATTCACCTTGTTGCTTCCTGCATGGAGGTCTTCCGATATGGCTCCAAGGGTGATTCTCCAGGATGTCACATTATCGGGAAGCTTGAAATTAATTTTTGCGTTACCCAATTCATCTGTCATAACAGATCCAAAGTGAGCGGTATCACGAAAATCCTGCCTTACAGATGCAGAACTTCCTGAGCCTCCATTTTTCATCTCTGCCCTGCTGTTTTTTAAATCATCTGATTGCGAAGATGTTAACGATTGAACAGCGGCCTCATCACCTTTTGCACCTTCGAGCCAGAAAGTTTCTTGATCAAATAAATGGGATCTGATCTCACTAAATATACCTGAGCCAACCCAGCTATAAAGGGAATCAATGATTTTTTCATCACGATCTGCCAGTTTTAAATAAGCTTCGTCAACAATACTGCTGTTTACAAAAGCTTTTACAGGCTTGCCGTTTACATCCTGTACTTTTATGTTTATCGTTACATTCTCACCCGGTTTGTAAGATTCCTTATCCAGTTTGGCATCAAGAACCAGGTTCTTGTCGTCATATTTATATATGGCATCAAATTCTCTTGATAAATTGTATGAATTGCCGTCGAAATAGACTGCCTTTATTATAACATTAGGTAAATCACTTTCGGTAAAGTAATGGTTAAAATTAGGCTTGGACGAAGTTGAAAAACTTCTTATGCCGTTTTGTGATACGACATACAGATAACTTCCTTCCGAAAGATCGCTTTTACCCTTCTTTAGAGTCAGATTTACAGGCTCTCCAATACTATAGGAATCTTTGCCGCCTTCAAAGACATAATCGTTATAAATAGGATAATCCCTAAATTCATATTGCTGTCCGATATATATTTCGAAATTCATCTCTTTTCCTGAGTCATCCAGGCATTTTAATTCAGCTGTATAATAGGAATTATCAACTTTAGGTGCATCAAATGAAAATGTGCCTTTACCGTCGGCTGAAGTTACCATGGAAAAATCCTTAATTGCTGTTTTTACCATCTCGTAACGATACTTTTTCCTGGTGACTTTATTTATAAAGTCATAGTATTCTCCATCTTCCTTTTCTACCCATGTGTTTTTGTATATAGTTCCGTAAACGTTTTTTTCTGCCACAGGGTCGCCCAGGAAATCGCTGGAGTCCTTAGCTGTACCGTTATTTAAACGGTCAAGCACTATTTTGTTGACAGCTGACTTAATAGTACCTTTTCCATCCTTTATTTCACCTGAAAGATCTACATTTATATCATTAACAAAAACTGTAATATAGTCGGACTCGGATATTTCACCACTCTCAGGAAGAAGTGCACGAACATCAAAGTATATACTGTGCTGTCCCTGAGTCTTGTTTTTTAAAACAGGAGTATATTTTATATTTAGATTTCCTTTTATGTCGGTTGTACCGCTTTCATTTATATTTCCTCCGCCCAGGCTGTAGTCCCGTATAAAGTAATCTACTTTAAGGTTTGAAACGGCTGTTCCTTCAAAGAAAGATGACTTTATATTGAAGTTTACTTCTTCACCGGGGAAAACGGCTTGTTTATCTTTTGAGATATCTAATTTGTATGACGGTTTGGTGTATTTGTATACACTTATATATGTGCTGCTGATAATTATATCTTTATGCTTAATCTGGAGGTTGTATCCTCCGGCATCAAGCATGGGAAGTTTAATGTTTGATTCATAAAAACCATTTGAAACATCAATGGTTTTCTTTAAAATAGGATCCTGTGATCTATAGCCATTGTTAAGCTCGAGTGTAACTTCTTTTATTGTCTCGTTATTGTACCTGTTTTTCAAAAAGCCCCATATGTTTATAGTGTCATCAGGCTGATACATGGATCTATCGGTGTACAAATAGCTCCAATAGTATTCTCTAGGTTCACCGACGTAAGAATTCAGCCTAAATACCGACTTATTTCCTTCTTTGGTGACTACTGTAATCAATTGAGGATTGTATCTATAGTCATTGCTCATTTTTTCAATTGGAGTATCAAAATATGCTATCCCATTTGCATCTGAAATGTAAGTTTCATTTTTACCGCTGTATGAGATTTTAGCACCTTCGATTGGCGATTTTGTACACAGATCGTTTAACCAGACCAGTGTTTTTGTATTGCTCTCCATGATATAAGTACAGGTATCTGTGATTTGTAAAAGTGTTTGAAATCTAATATCACCCCAGTAACTATCAACTAAATAATAGCCCATAGGCAATTCTTTAGGTACAGCAATATATGGTGGATTGTAATAGTCATAACTCTTTGCATCAAATGTTTGATTGAATGTCTGAACGATGTCAAGACCGTCTACCGGTATAAAATTTGTATAACTGCCGTTATAAATAGCCCAGTCAGGTGCTGTGAGTTTTTTACTCAATGTATCATAAAATGAATCAAAGCTTTTATATGCATATATTTTGGTGGATACATCAAGCGTTTTTTCTTTATAAACACGATTATTAACATATAATAATAACGGTATTTGCGGTGCAGTATTGGTTTTATAATCATAAATGTTTCTTATGTAGGATATATGACCTTTTACTTCGTTTTTTTCGGTTTCATCCGATTTTTTATATGTTTCAAATGTAAATATATAATCTTCGTCTAAAGCTCTGTTTGTATTTTTTAGAGGTAATCCCTTTTTTATCCTTACAGTATAAAGTGTTCCTTCTTCAAGCTTTTTAGGTACAAAAACAGCGGTCTTTTTGTGTCTCTCAAACCTTCCTTCAACCTTAGGGGAGATTTCAAAATAATTTTCAATGTCTCCGTAGTCCTCATAACTGAAATTGATTTCAATTCCGCTGTTTGTAGGAACATTAACCGATTTATCGCTAGGTAGTGTTCCTATTACACTGAATGTTTGTCTTGTCTGGAAGGTCCATGTTGTTTCGGTTGCCAGTTTTAGGCGGAAAATATAGAGACTGTTCTCCAAAAGAGGCCTTGATGGTGTGATGGTGAACTTTTTGGCAGATGAAGCTTTAATCACAGGTGCCGGTTCATCGTCAATAGACAGGGCTGATTTTAGTGTTTCCAACGAAATATCATCCTGTGCTTCAAGTAAAAAATCGGTATCCGGGGATATGCCTGTAGAGTCCCCATCAATAGGTGTTAAAATAAAGCCGTTCTTTAATACGCCATTTGCAATGCTTTTTTCTGCTGCTGTGGCGGGAATGGCTATAGATACTACCATACATAGTATTAAAAAATTTGAAATGATTCTTTTAAGCATAGACATCTCCTTTCTCATCGGTGGTGATAAATTACTCATCAAATTTGACGAAAAAATAAAATAAAAGTTCCAAAAAATATTAATTATTATTAATTTATAAACAATCCTTATTATATCATCGAACAGTAAAGCAAAATGATTAAGATAAACGTGCCTTTACACATATGTAATTTTTATGAAAAAGTAACCGATAGGGGAATGATCTATAGAAAAAACTACATATTTGCACCATAGTGTGTAGCATAAAATTTATAAATTTGTAACCATTTTATAACCTTTTCAAGCATAATAGAAATTATAATGAATATGAGAGAAGAAAGTATATGAAAAACAACCTTTTTGAATATAAAAGGGGGACTTTGGCAATGGGAAAAGCAAGAGCTATTTCCTTGGTAATAGCTATATTATTATATGTTCCTGCTTGTCAGGATGTAGCAAAGAACAATATAGTGAGTTTACCTTTATCGACTGCTTTAGTTGATGAGAATGAAAGTAAAAACCAATTGGATGAAAAATCAAATTATATTTATATAATAGAACCTAAATATGATCTATGCGATATGCCTGTAGATGGGATAATTGGAATCCAAAAAACAGAGGGCGGTAATATCAAATATGGATTTATCGATACCGAAGGAAGAGTTATTGCAGATGCTATTTATGATGAGACAAAATACTATAGAGGTGCATCGAGTGCATCATCAGGTTTTTCCCAGGGAATGGCACCTGTTAAAAAGGATGGCAAATGGGGATATATAGATATTACCGGAAAGATTATTATAGATTTTAGGTTTGATGATGCCTATGAGTTTAGCGATGACTTGGCTAGAGTTGTTATAGGACAGAAGTCCGGTTATATAAACAAAAATGGTGAACTGGTGATAAAGCCGCAATATGATGACTGCTCCGAATTTCATGAGGGTGTAGCTGTGGCTATGCTGGATAATAAATATGGATTTATATCTAAAAGCGGGGAATGGATAATAAAACCCATATATGATGCTATTGACTTTGGACGTTATGACGGGTACTGGACAAAAACAAATATTTTACAGATAATTAAAGATGATTTGATAGGTTTGGTAAGGGTTGAAAACGGAACGGTAAAAATTCTTGTACAGCCTAAATACTCCAACCTGTATCCCTTTTATAACGATGAGGCAAAGTTTTTAATCTTGCATAAAGACAAGGATGGTCAATATGGGCTGGATATGACTGAGGGATATATAAATAATGAAGGCCATGAAATATTCTCATGGAAAAGCAATGATGAAGATGGAGAGATGTATGAGTATTTATCTGAAGGGATGAGGCCTTATAGGAATCCAGATAAGCTATGGGGGGTTGCAGATAAGGACTTTAAGGTTGTAATACCCTGTAAATATGATAGGGTACAAGAGTTTCATAATGGATTGGCGGTTTTTTACAAGGATGATAAGGCAGGTATTATAGATAGACAAGGAAATGTCATGTTGGAGCCTGTTTATGAAACTATAGTTCCGGTACCCGAGAAAGGTTATGTCATTGTACAAAGGGGAAGCCGTATGCAACTTATAAGCACATCTTCTTTTAAACCCATAAGCAATGAATATGATGCTATTGGGCGGGGAGATAAAGTACTTGTGGTTACAGAGAATGGAAAGATTGGATTTATAAGTATTGACGGTAATGAGCTTGTAGCACCGCAATTTGAAGAATGCGAATCATTTGCCTTTTGGGATGATTATGCCTGGGTTAGGAAAAACGGTAAATGGATTTGTGTTGACCGGTATGGAAAACAATATTTTGAGGAAGAATTTGAAGGTGTAACTTTGTTTGAAGATGGGCTGGCAGCTGTTAAGAAGCAAAATAAATGGGGAGTAATAGACAAGAAGGGGAATATAGTCGTACCCTATACTTTCGAAGAAGCGTCAGTAATTTCCAAAGGACTTATTAAAGTTAAAGTGGACGGAAAATATGGTATTATAAAAGTAAGCTAGAGTCAGCAAATTCTAAGCAAATTATCCTGCTATTTAGATGGAGGAATGAATAAGATAAAATATGATATATTCGTTTGAACCAATAGTAGATGAAAATTGCAAAATAATTATTTTAGGAACAATGCCCGGAGTGCAATCACTAATGAAGCAAGAGTATTACGCTAACAAGCAAAATGCATTCTGGAGGATTATTTTTTCACTCTTTGGTGAGGAGCCTGCCAGTGACTACAATGAGAAAAAGAAATTTATTCTTAAACACCATATAGCACTTTGGGATGTTCTTGAAGCATGTGATAGAGAGGGAAGCCTTGATTCCGACATAAAAAACCCAAAGCCCAATGACTTTGTAAGCTTATTTAATAAGTATACTGGAATCAAGTCTGTCTATTTCAACGGATCTCCTGCAGAAACTCTTTTTAAAAGGTATGTCAAAGCAAAGATTGAAAGAAATGATCTGAAATATCATAGGCTTCCTTCTACAAGTCCTACTTATACTGTTGGATTTGCAGAAAAATTCAATAAGTGGAAAGTCGTTTTGGAAGAACTGTAAGTGTAATGAGTACAGAAAAAAAGGACATCTGTCCCTTTTTTCATTCTATATTTATAAGGAGGAATTGTTAGCGTCATTTCCAAATCACAAGTTAGAATTACATCATTATTATTATCAGTTTGAGGAAAATAATACATGGAATTTAAAGAGGCTCATTGAGGAGAATATTGTATGAAGAATTTGAAGGTATTATCTATACTTTGTTTGGCATTCATTTTAACTATAGCAATATATAAAGTAAACAGCAATATATAAAGTAAACGCAAATAGTGATTATATCACAGGTAATAATTTAGAGAAATTTGCCTATGAATTATCGCAAAAAGATAAGTGGTTCAATTTTAAGGTATTATTAGTAAAAGATATAGATGATGTACGTTTAATGTTTATTAAACATACTTTAAATTCTAGCAATTATATGGGCTATATAGAATTTCACAAAGTTTCTGATAATAAATATAAGTTTATCAATCACAGTGCTGATTCATTTAACGGAATAAATTCTATTTGTATAAATACAAATTTTGGCGACAATAACCAACAGACATATAATGTTATTTATGGATTGATTCATGATAAACAGGAAAATAGATACATTATTACTTCCGATAACAATTCGTTTGAGTATACATTTGAAAGAAATGTGTTTTTTGCTAAAGAATTTAAAATGAAAAATCCCCAAACCTTTTCATAATAAAGGCTTAGGGATTTTAATTATATAACCATTCTCTCCTTAAGTGTTTTAACTGCATCGCTTCCAAGTAGGCACTCAACTATTTTAAGTGAAAAATCAACTGCTGTTCCGGGGCCTTTTGAAGTGATAAGCTTACCGTCTACCACTACTTTAGAATCGTATTCAACAGATGTACCTTCCAAATCACTTTCCATTCCGGGATAACATATTGCTTTTTTACCCTTCAAAAGACCAAGTTTACCTAAAACTGTAGGAGCTGCACAAATTGATGCAATCCATTTTCCTTTGTCGAAATAATCTGTCAATGTTTCGATAAATTCTTTGTGTGTGCTATAACTGCCGGTTCCAGGTCCACCGGGAAGAACCAGCATTTCCCCTTTTGTTAAGTCACATTCTTCCAGTAATGTATCTGCTTCAATGATTATATCATGAGAACCTTTAACCTGTTTTTTCTTCGTTATCGATACTGTGGTAACATCGATTCCTGCTCTTCTTAAAATATCAATAGGACTTACCGCTTCAATTTCTTCAAAACCGTCTGTCAGAATAACAAAAACTTTCAATATTGACACATCCTTTCAAAAAAATCATACAACTTCCAATATGCTTATATATTTTTACATTACCAACTATATAAATCCTTCAATTTGAAATTTTATCATAATTTTATTATATGGAAAAGTTTTTAAAATAAAATACTTGCTATAGAGCAGTTAAAATTGCTAATACTATAATTGCATTTAAGCGATTAAATGCATTATTAATCTTACATTTAGCAGAGCAAAATAACGAATGCTTTAATGGAATTTTGCGATAGATAAATGTAAAAGATTAATCGCTTTAATATAGTAAGGAGATAGGATTTTGGCTATAGGATATGCATGTATAACAATAGGTGTTGAGGGCACAAAAATATCCCGCTGCAGCATAGGTAATGCGACGCCGGATAACTTACGCAGAATAACCGGTCATAATTTTGATGCATTGGAGACAGCTGTCGATTATAACATTGCCATGGGAATAAAGCTATATAGAATCAGTTCCGATATTGTGCCTTTCGGCTCACATCCAGTAAACAAGCTTCTATGGTGGGAAGAGTTTGGTGAAAAGCTTTATAAAATAGGGCAAAAAATAGTTGATTCAGGGATGAGAGTATCAATGCACCCCGGGCAATATACAGTATTAAATTCCAGAAGGCCTGAAGTAGTCAGTAATGCAGTATCGGATTTGGTATACCATGCAAAATTTTTGGATGCATTAGGTGTGAATGAAAGCAATAAGCTTATACTCCATATAGGCGGAGTATATGGTGATAAGTCGAAATCGGCGGAAGTGTTTAAATTGAACTATTTAAAGCTTCCCGATAACGTAAAAGCAAGATTGGTAATTGAAAACGATGATAAAAATTATACAGTGGAGGATGTACTTGATATATCAAAAGTTTTGAACATACCTGTTGTCTTTGACAATCTGCATAATAGATTGAATCCATCTGATGAAAATCTATCTGAAAAAGAGTGGATAGATGCTTGTGCATCCACATGGAAGAGGAACGATGGAATCCAAAAGATACACTACTCCCAGCAAAAGAAAGGGGCGATTGTGGGCTCCCATTCGGATACAATATCAATAGAAGAATTTATGGAGTTTTATGATGGCCTTAATAATAAAAACATTGATATAATGCTTGAAGTAAAGGATAAAAATATTTCCTGTATAAAGTGCATTAACTCAATTAATAAAGAAGGGTATAAAGTGTATTGAATTAAAAATTTTTAAAATAAGTGTTAAGTATTTTGAAATTCTGTCGATAATTATTATGAGTAAGTTAAAGTTTACTCCCCTAATAGCCCATACGGGCTTTTTTTTTGCGATTTTTTATGTAGGTATGTTTATAAACATTATTGTTATTTTTTACTATAGGGGATAAAATAACTATAGCACAATGATGGAATACAACGATATTAAAATATATAAGAAAGGGTAGAATTATGGGAAAGCTGACTTTGGTAACAGGCGGTGCAAGAAGCGGTAAGAGCACTTTCGCCGAAGAACTTGTCAAAAAAACCGGAAAAAATGTTTTATATATAGCTACGGCAAACGATTTTGATGATGAAATGAAGCATCGTATCAAAAAACATAAAGAACAAAGGCCTTCAACATGGGAAACCCTTGAAGCTTTCAAGGATTTTGACAATATACTGAAAAAGCATATTTCAGATAAGGATGTAGTTATACTCGACTGTATTACAATAATGGTAGCAAATATTATGTATGAGGGATGCAAAGATTGGAATAACATGACCATTTTGGAAATAGACAACATGGAAGCTATGGTTAATAAGGAAATCGGCAGTCTCATCAAAGTTATACGTGATGAAAACATACCGTTTATATTGGTTACCAATGAGATTGGAATGGGAGTGGTGCCTGAATTTCCATCAGGTCGTGTATTTCGTGATATAGCAGGAAGAGTAAACCAGAGTCTTGCTAAAGCTGCGGACGAAGTATATTTATGCGTATCCGGAATACCGGTAAAAATTAAATGATTATAAGGTGGGGTTAATGTGATTGTGATCAGGAGATTGGTATTGATGCTTCAGTTTCTAACAACAATACCAATAAAAATTTCTTTAGGTGCTACTGAGAAAGATTATGGTGAAGGGCTTGCGTTTGCTCCTGTAATTGGACTTGTTATAGGCGGTATACTGGCATTGACTTATTATATTGCAGCATTTATATTTCCGGCTTCAATTAATGCAATCATTATTATAATAGAATATATCCTTTTAACGGGAGGACTTCACTTGGATGGACTTGGTGATACCTTTGACGGACTTTTTTCCAATAAATCAAAGGATAGAATGCTTGAGATAATGAAAGACAGCAGATTGGGGACAAATGCCGTATTGGCTGTTATTAGCGTGATCTTGTTATATTATGGATTTTTATCCCAGATACCGTCTGAACATATATGTGTTGTGCTGGTATTGTTTCCTGTTGCAGGAAGAGCTGCAACTCTTATTGGTGCAGCTGTATCAAATTATGCAAGAAATAATGGGCTTGGAAAATCATTTGTGGATTACTGCGGAATAGAGCAGATGACTTTAGGACTGATTTTTTCAGTTTTGATATTTGGAATAGCATTCAGTTTGTGGGGGATAGCCTTATGTTTTGCATCTGTAGCTGCTGCACTTATAACTGTAAAGATTTTATCCGGTAAAATAGACGGTGTTACAGGAGATATTCTTGGTGCTATCTGTGAAATAAACCAGGTAATTACTATTGCATGTTTTTTTATTTTATTAAATTTATTAAAAGTTTGATTTGTATATACTAAATTCAAATCCATGATTGAAAGTCAGTGCTTTTTGTGCGAGAATTAAATTAGGTAATACAAGAGACATAGGAGGTATTTATGAATTTTACATTAAATGTAAAAACAAACATGCAGACTCAGCTTATTGACATCACCAATCAGGTTCAAAAAGTTGTTGGTGAAAGTGGAGTAAAGGAAGGTATATGTATTATATTTATACCTCATACTACTGCAGCAGTTACTATAAATGAAAATGCTGACGAAGATGTAAAAACCGATATTCTTAAAGAAATAAACAAAGTCATACCTTTTAGTGACGGTTACAGGCATATGGAAGGTAATTCAGCTGCACATATTAAGGCAAGCTTATTTGGATTTTCAGATCAAATTATAATACAAAACGGAAAATTGCTTTTAGGTACATGGCAGGGAATTTATTTTTGTGAATTTGACGGGCCGAGAAGCAGAAAGGCATACGTAAAGATTATTTCCGGATAAATCATATAATGACAAATCACATTTCCTAAATTAAAATTAAATTAAAGGTAAGGTAATTAAAATGATAAAAACTGCATTGGAAAAAGTCAAAAAACTTTTTCTTTCTAAGGAATTTGTTGTCTTCCTTATTATTGGAGCAATGTCGGCAACTCTTAATTTTTTCTCAGGCTTTCTATTTAGACAGATATTTACAGGTAAATATTTTTATACTATAAGCATTTGGGTTGGTTTTACTGCAGGAAGCATATCCAGCTTTATACTAAACAGGCTTATTACATTTAAAGCATTTGATGAGAGAATTATTAATCAGATTGCTAAATTTGCTGTAGTCTTGCTTTTTTCAGGAATAATAGCATCAGGTATAGCCAATATTCTTATGATTACATACCATAGCTTAGGCATTAGCTTTATTAACAGTAAGCAGGCAGAGACATTAACAAGACTGGCATCTATAGGATTGACTACGTTTTTTAACTATCCTGCTATAAAATTTTTCTCCTTTAGGAAAATTAATTTTAAATAAAATTATATTATATAAACTAGGATAGTGATTGATTGTATTGAGGTTGAGTATTTTAAGGCCTGCCACAATTTGAAAATAATTTAATCTTATGATAAAATCAGTCAGAAATAATTTAAATATTTGCAAACATATTTTACAAGGAGGATCAAATATGGCATCATACTTGGTCACTGGAGGAGCCGGATTTATTGGTTCGAATATTGTCGAAAGACTCGTAAAGGAAGGTCGTAGAGTAAAAGTTGTTGATAACCTTTCCACAGGTAAGATTGAGAATATAAATGAATTTATGGATGATATTGAATTTATAAAAGGAGATCTGGCGGATTTTACTGTTGCTAAAAGAGTAGTAGATAAGGTGGATTATATTATACACCAGGCAGCAATTCCTTCAGTTCCGTTCTCGATAGAAAATCCAATTAAGGCAAATGAAAGTATGGTTACTGCGACTGTTAACCTCTTTAAGGCTGCCGTTGAAAGCGGATGTATAAAGAGAATTGTTCAAGCAGCATCAGCTGCCGTATATGGTAATAATCCCATACTTCCCAAACATGAAGATATGCTTCCTGAGCCGGTGTCGCCTTATGCAGCTGCTAAACTGATGCAGGAATATTATGCCAAAGCGTTTTATAGCTCATATGGTATTGAAATTATTTCGCTGAGGTATTTTAATGTGTTCGGTCCGAAACAAGACCCTAAATCACCGTACTCCGGAGTAGTTTCCATATTTTTATCCAAAATGCTTAAAGAAGAACGCCCGATTATTTTTGGAGACGGTTTAACAAGCCGTGACTTTGTTTTTGTAGAAGATATAGTTAATGCTAATTTGCAGGCACTTTCATGCCAATGGACGGGCAATTCGGAAGTCATAAATATAGGCAGAGGTGAAAGTATTAGCTTAAATGAGTTGGTTATTTTGCTAAACGAAATACTTGAAATAAATTTAGAACCATTATATGATGCTGAGAGAATAGGAGATATAAAACATTCAGTTGCAGATATTTCAAAAGCTAAAAAGATACTTGGATTCAAGCCATCAGAAAGCCTAAAGTATGGTCTCAAAAAACTTGTTGAGTGGTATAAAATGGATTCTAAAAAACAAGGATAATATTTGGTATGTAAAAGGTAAGGAGATGAGACATGATAATAGTTACACGCTCCTTACCTTATGTTTTATTTCAATATTCTTTTTGCACCTATATAACGTGGAGCGAAATAGCTGTTGCTGAGATTTGTTATTGTCACTCCTGAACTTGAACCTGAGTGGATAAATTTGTTATTTCCAATGTAAATACCTACATGTGACGGGCCTGGCTTATATGTTGAAAAGAATACCAGGTCACCGGGCTTCAAACTGCTTTTTCCAACCCATATTCCTTCATTGTACTGAGTAGCTGTTGTTCTTGATATAGTAATACCGTTTTTTTTCATAACATATTGTACAAAGCCTGAGCAATCAAAGCCTGACGGAGAAGCTCCGCCCCATAAATATGGAACACCTGTATACGTTTTTGCGGTTTGCGGTACTCTGTAAACCTTTATTTCTCGTGAGGTCTTTTTCCCAACAATACCATCCGGTGTTAGATAGTTATCTTTCTGAAACTTAATAACGGTTTGCTTTGTATATTTTCCAAAATATCCGTCCGGTTTTCCGGTAAAGTATCCTAGATTTTTTAGATCCCATTGAAGATTAGTAACCTCCGTACCACTTTTTCCCTCATAAAGCAATATATTATCAGTATAATAATCGGCATGAACTTTATTCATGGAAAAAGCCAATATCATGGCTAAAAAAGCCAACATAACAAAAAGCTTCTTTCTCATAATGATTTCCTCCTCTCAAAGCCTACGAGGTTAGCTGACGGGTTCGGGATGAGCGGTATCCCTACTGCTTTATTCTAGAGCAGATTAACCCCAAGAAAAATTGCATCCCCCGTTCCTTAACTCTGTTAAGAATTAGGCAGTTATCAGGTTCATGTCTCGATTTAGGATTATAAGTGATATGGATGTTTTGTTCAACCTGTAATATCTGGAATTGCATTCTGAATCCTGAATTCTTACGGATTTGTTATAGGTTATAATAATGTTTCAATTGTTGATGTTATGAAATATGTATGCTTAGAAATGCGGTTGGGCAAATTAATGGAGACATTAGTAAAAGAAAAGAGGGCGTTGCTTGACTGCTTTTTAAGTAGTTTTGCAACACCCTCTTAATTATAATTGTTTTATCCTTTCATTCCGGTATATATAAGGACGGCATCTCTCAAAAATGCTGCCAAACCGGGCTGTTCTTTATCATAGTAAGCTGTAAATCTTTCATCATCGACATACATTTGAGCAATACCTGCATGTGCTTCTTTTGTATAATGTCCCCATGCAAATTTTAGCCACTGGTGATGCAAATCTGCAGCCTTTTGTGCAAGCTCACCTGCCGGATCGCCTGTAGCAAATGCAGCCTTTAGTGTATCAAGAACACTTGCACCTAGCTTTTCAAACTCATCATACTGCTCTTTAGTCATGTTCTTGAATATTTTATTTGACTTTTCAATTTGCTCATTTCCGTATTTTTCTCTAATCTCTTTGCCATACTTTGCTTCATTCTCATCGATCATTTTTTGCTTGAAGCCTTCAAATTTTTCATTATCGCTCATAGTAATTCTCCCTTCTGATTCAGCCAATGTTTTTTCAACATTAGCAATCAACAAGTCCAATTGTTCACGCTTTGCCAGGAGATTTTTATGATGTTGTTTCAACGCCTCGGTGCTGTCAAATGACGGTGATGTTAAGATTTCTTTTATGTTTTCCAGACTAACGCCAAGTTCCCTGTAAAAAAGTATCTGTTGCAGTTGTGAGACTTCCTTTTTTCCATATATACGGTATCCTGAAGAATTGATTCTTGCCGGCTTAAGAATCCCGATTTCATCGTAATACCGCAGTGTTCTTGTGCTGATTCCCGCCATTTTACTCAGCTTTTGCACTGTATATTCCATATGCTCACCTCCCGACAACATTACTATACACCTTTACGTAGCGTCAATGTCAACAAGAATTAAGTTTTTTTTCTGTTCATCATCAAGTGTTAAATATTGAATATCTTTGCTAAAAAAGATAGCTTCGTTTAAATTCGCCCTTGAAAAATCTGCATTTTTTAGTATGGCTCCTCTCATGTCGCTATAACTGAGATTAGCATTTTCGAATTTAACACCGTCAAGGTTAGTGTTATTAAAAATTGTACCAATCAATAATGAATTTTTAAAACTGCTTCCTGAAAGGTTGCTGCCACTAAAATTGCAGTGACTCAAATTAATATCTTGATAGTCTCCGTTGGACAGGTCAAGGTCTTTTAAGACTTCACTTTCATATGCATTTTCATACTTTCCTTCAAGCCATGATTTTATATCCCCAGAGTTTTTAATTCTGGTATCTTCCTTGTATACTATGACGTTATCAGCTCTATAATCTCCAACATATATATTAACTACTTGTTTTCTATCCAAATCATTATATTCATCGAGTTTAACTGATTGGGGCATTGCGTATCGTGCCAGTTTTACAATATAATCATTGTAATGGCATATTTCATTTAGCATAATTCTTTCAATATCAGGCCTCAATATTTTATTCATATAACGTTTTCTGGCTTGTTCAAGTTGCTCAAGAAAGTCCTCTAAATATTTGAATGCCCATGAAACATCGTATTCTGACTTGCATTCTGTTTTATCAAGGTAATATAGGCTACTATAGGCATCAATAAGGTAGCTGTATCTTTTTTCTAATATCCTTACTCGCAATAAAGAAAACTCTATGTGGGCAATTTTATCTTTAACCCCTTCAAGTTGTAATTTCCTAGCTTTGATACATATCTTTCTAAATGCTTCAACCATTTCTTTTGCCAAAGTATCTTTGTTTGTTTCATAATATAGTTTTAATTCATTTAGTTTTTTATTTCTGGCTTTCATAACATAGTTTTCTTTAAAATGTTCTAAAGCTTCAGATTTCTTCATATTAAGCCCCCCATTTATAAAACATAATTTCTGCAATTATGTGCCTGCTGAAGCGTATATTGTTAAATTCATAATGATATTTTATTAAATGTAAATACAGAGGTCAAGGAATATAAAAGAAGGATAGCAAATATACAGATGAATTATTTTTTCTTATCGACATCTTTATTTTTATTTATTATAATAGTTTTAAGAAATAAATCCCCAAAATTAATATATATTGTTGTAAATTGTCATTATGATAAAATATACTAAAATAAACTGGGTGTGTAGTATAAGATGAATTTTAGGGGGGATTATATGCATGCAAGTGATATGCCTGTAAGTGATAAAGCAAAATCAGGAGAAAAATGCCGTCTTGATGAAGTATTAAGTGGCCTCTATCCCAATAAGGACCAAAATAGTATTAATAGTATGAAGGAAGGTATTAAGTAAAATCTTAAGGGAATGGATGTCTCACAGATGAAAGAGGCATTAAAAAATATGTTTCCTGAAGTCTTGCCTAATGTAGAGAATATGGATAAAGCTATAGATGACATAGTAAAGGCTATTTTAGATGAAGCAAGTGGAAATGGTGCTATTAAGAAAGCAAGGTATGGAGAACAGAAAATATCAAAAAGCTTATATAAAAAATTACGTGAAAAAACACCATCGCCAGAAATAATGAATATGGTTAATGAAAATATTGAACTGCCAATGGATGACCCTGCTTTACCGGGCTTGAAAATTGAGTTGAAAGAAGGCCAGAAACATGCATTAGAGGCAGACCATATAGTTCCGATGAAAAAAATAGTTTGTATGGAGGGGTTTGACCAACTATCATTTGACCAACAATTAGAAGTATTAAATTATAAGAAAAATTTTGTAGGATTAAGTAAAACTGCTAATACATCAAAAGGTAGTAAATCTTTTAAAGAGTGGACTATGTATGTAAAAGGTAATATTAAGGTTAATCCTGAATTTAGAGAAAAAATGATTAAAAAAGAAGAAGAATTAGAAGGCGAGTTGCAAGAATTGATTGATAAAATGTTGAAGGAGGGAAGTAAATGAATAAGGAAAAGATAGAATTTCTTAATAAATATACACTTAGTAAAGTAAATAAGGTGAACTTATTATCTACAGATGATGTAAAAAAGATTCCTGACGGTTTAATACCTGAAATATGGAAAGATATATTTAGTGATAAGAATGTGGAAATAAGAAAAAAAAGAATGCTAGACATATGGAAAACTTATGTTGAAAAAGAAATGAGTAATACCATTTCATTTTTAGAGGAGTATTTGATTGATATTGAATTAATGAGAATTGGAGAATACTATTCTGTGTTATATACAATCAAAAATCAAGACGATAAGATTAAATATTATGAAGGGAATAATCCATATGACAAAAGAATGAATAAAAAACTAGATGAATATTGGGATATAGTGCCTGTTGAAATAAAAAGATTTTACGATAATGTTCATAATGGATTTTATTATTATCCGAGTAAAGGTATGGGATTGGATTCATATAATGATGTAACTTGTTTGGGTGAGGAAGAATGGGGAATTATTGATGATATAGGTGAGGAAAATTTAGAACTAAACCTTTCAAGCTCGTTTGGTTTTTTTAATAATTCATTAGGAACATATGTTGTTGTTGACTGCGAAAAGGGAGTAAACGATGCTATATTATGGTCATCAAAGGATGAACCGGAATATAATTTGAAATTCTGGGATGTTGTAGATGAGTGGATGGTTATTGGCTTTCAATCATAAATTGATATAAGGACTTTTGATTTATTAATTATGATATAGTACTGTGCAAAGACTACACGGGAATAGGTAGAAGCTGACTATTCTTGCAAACAGCAAGTATGGTGAACTACCGATAACAAGGGAGGAAATCAAAAGATTGTGATGGTAGTCAGATATCTTTTACTATAATATTTACTAATTATGACAAGCTGAGAGGGAAACTATGTGAGCAGAAAAGTAATTATCACATCTATAGTTTCCTCATACAGAATATCAACAGTATATTGTCCAACAGAGCAGGAACACTCTGTCCATTCTTCAACTTTTCCTAGAAGCTGCGTAAAATCATGGATACGGCTTATTCGATAGAAAGATGATTATCGCAGACTGAATAAATCCAGAACAGTTTTCCCGACCGACCAGTCAATCCCTGTTGAAGAGTATATATTCCGACCCGAAAAATATCTAAGAAAAAGACTATGTGGTACAGGGATTGGGGGAGTGATGCTAGGACAGGTGCTTTTTCAAAAATGCCCCGGTTGACTACCACGCCCCCGAGGCTTAATCAGGAAGTAGGGCTAAGGGGCATGATGGTTTGGTCTACGTTCACAGGCTACCATTTGATAATGGAACATCTTTCAACCATGCTGCTCCGATAGCCCGTGGAGGGATCTCTTCGATTGGCTTTACCTCATAGATTCTGCCTTTGTCCAATTCATCCTCAATAAAATTTTTTATAACACATGCAACCCCAAAATCATATTTTGCAAATTGAATGAGTAGGTCTATATTACCCAGTTCAAAATGGTATTATCGTTTCCATCAGCAGAATATTGGAAGTTATTAAATAGAATGCTATAATAATTACTAATTATAGTAGCTGAGAGGAAAACTGTATGAGAGGAAATGTAATCAGCCCATCAATAATTGAAAGAAATTATATAGATTTATGCATAAAGGTCTCATCACTATTTAATTCGAATGTAATGAAAACACCCTATTATTGTTGGGCTGCAAACCCTATGAATGACTGGTTTAATAGAGTGTTTGATATAGATATTCCACCTGAAAACATTGATACGGTACTTGCAGATTTGGTAAAAAATATAGAAAACGGTAGTATACCAAAGTATATTATTACAGGTTCAACTTCAAAGCCTTATAATATTGACAAGTATTTATTGGGAAGCGGCTTTGATTTGTACTATGAGCAGTCAGGTATGGCAATTTGTCTGGATAAAATTGATGAGTTTTCTAATAATGAACATGAGTTAAGGGTCATAGATAATGAAGCAGATTTGTTCAAATGGGTTGATGCAGTAAATAAAGCGTTTGATATCAATGATAATCCTGAGCTGTATTTGAAGCTTTTAAGTGATAAAGACTTAATATTTTATGCCGGATATGATTCCGGTAAAATTGCTGCTACAACTTTGTTATTTTGCTCCGGAGATATAGCAGGGATACATCAGGTAGGAACATTAAAAGAATATAGAGGTAAAGGGTTTGGGACAGCATTGACAAAAAAGGCATTCTATGATGCGAAGCTTAAAGGCTGTACATTTGGTGTGCTTCAAGCCTCAGAAATGGGTAAAAGGGTCTATAGTAAGGTAGGACTTACAGAATATTGCAAAGTGAGACATTGGGAATACAAAAAGTCCTCTGATTAAGATTTACCAATGGCATAATCAAATTGTCCCTTGCCAAATAATAAAGCAAGGCTTTTGCCTTGCTCGACTAAACCCAATTATCCTCCATTTCAATCTTTAATATCTGGCCGGTATTGGCATTAACATGAACTTCATATACGCCTGATTGTGTACGTATATCAATTTCATATACCAACATACCGTATTCATAGTCTAATTCAACTTTTATTACTTGACCGGGAACTTGCTGCAAAGCAATTTGAATGGCCGCCTCGCTATTTATTCGGTAGTTTCTCCAGTAACCATCCCAAAGCCTGTAATACATATTATTGCTGCATATATTATTATACATAAAGTAAATGCCTCCCAAATATCAATTTACATTATCATAATATTCATAGGTTCCTAATGTGTTATTATCAATTTGTTTTTGCATTAAATACGATTAATCTTTTACATTTATCTATCGCAAAATTCCTGTAAAGCGTTTGTTATTTTGCTCTACTAAACGTAAGATTAGTAACGTATTTAATATAGCTATGGAATATATGAACTATTTGATAATGATGATACTCAAGAAAATTAAAAAGGGAATAATTTACATTTATGCTAATCTTCTAAATCTTTTTTTCCATAAAGCATACGGTAAATGGTAAATGTTTAAAAACTTTAGTCTCAGTTTCTATAAACCCATAGCTTAAGTACCACTTTTTTAAAATGTCATTTTCATTAATGGTCCCAATAGAAATCTTTTTGCCATCTTTACATTTTACATAGTTTACTACAAAATCCATGACCTTTTTGCCATAGCCTTTATGTCTGTATTCTGGCAGTATAGCTAACTTTTCCATATAGTAAATTTCATTATTAGCTTTTTCTATTGCAACAAAACCAATATAAACATCATTTTCAAGTACTATAAACATATCAATATTTTTCTCATACATTTTATTAAGTGCATCAATTTCAATAAATGCAGGGTTTGTGGGTGCATTTTCTTTTGTTAAATTAAAATGATTTGCAACTGTAATAAATGAGTTCCTAATAACTTTTACACATTCATCAAAGATGACAGGACTTACTTTTTTAAATTCCATACTCAATATACATACCTCCTTCACTCTAAATATTAATTCGCACTAACAACTATTTCTTTTTCCACAAAATCAGAAGTAACTGCAATTTCTGTTTCCTCACCGATGATGACATTCTTAATATGTACAAGATTCTGTCTTTGGGCTTTATATACAATTTCATCAATATCAGGATACCTTCCTTTATCAACTATTGCTGTAGATGGAAAGTATTTGACATAAAACCTGTTATCGATTTGTTTATGTGATTCAGTTACTATACAGAGGTTTCCGCCATTTTTTAAAACTCTTCCGATTTCTGCAAACATCATCCCAACATCAGCATAATTTCCGGTTCCACACCCAAAATCTAAAACTCTTGTTATATCTGTAATTTTAAGTTCTTCTATAAATAACTCTACCACATTCTTGTTTTCACTTCTGACATTATCATATGTTTTTGATATTTCGTTGTAATTGACTGACATTTCATTAATACTCCTTTGCTAACAATATGAATAATTATACAACTATGTGTATTTATATGCAATATCGTAAGATGTTACAAATCTAAATGTTACTCATATATCTACATCCCTCATTATTTTGTTTGGAATTAACTAAGAATGAAAGTTATAATGAAATCGGATGTTTTAAGAATTTTGATGATTTATTGGAGGAAATAAAGCAGGCTTTGGAAATCATGCTTATCCTGCATCTGAGCAATTGTTTGAGTTATATAAATATATAGCTCAAATTGCTTCTGGTTCATATGGTATACTTTTTATTCCAACAGTAGAAGATGCTTATATTTCTGATTAGCTACTGGTGAACAATCTTTATTTATAGAAGAACAGTAGAGTTATGGAGGTTAATATTTACATCAATGTATTTATGGATGATGGGAATGATGATTACTATTGCCCGGACAGCTTTGATGAGAATGATAAAGAGCTTTATTTTGATGTTTCTGGGAAAGATGATAATTGTGTTGTTATTCTATAGTTAATTGCGGCTTTGAAAAATGGCTTGGTTTTTATATTGATGAAGATACCTTAGCCAAACTATCATACCCCAATATAATTGCTCATTGCCTTATGGAAATGACATTCTTTGGATTTAAGCAGAAACTGGATGAAGAAGGATATTTAGTTATTGAATAATCTCCCTGTAAATATACTGAAAATTCACAACTCTTTAAACTGAATACAAAATTACTTTCTTTCAAATAATAGTTTGGTGGTAAATAAAATTAAACTTTACTATAAAATCCACCAAATTATAAAATTACGAAAGAAAGGTGACGTCCACATGTCAACTAACAAGAAAACCAATAGACTAATTCATGAGAAATCTCCATATCTCCTTCAGCATGCTTATAATCCTGTAGACTGGTTTCCATGGAGTGATGAAGCCTTTGAAAAAGCCAAATCGGAAGACAAGCCTATCTTCCTTTCCATTGGCTATTCTACTTGTCATTGGTGTCATGTAATGGAAAGGGAATGTTTTGAAGATGAAGAGGTAGCAGAGATCCTAAACTCCGACTATATATCCATTAAAGTGGATAGGGAAGAAAGGCCTGATATTGATCATATATACATGGATGTTTGCCAGATGCTTACAGATCATGGAGGATGGCCTCTTACTGTAATAATGACACCCGATCAAAAGCCTTTCTTTGCAGGAACTTATTTTCCCAAATATGACAACATGGGCATGATGGGCCTTATAACAATTTTAAATAAGGTGAAAGACTCTTGGGACAACAATAGAAAAGCACTGGTTGATTCAGGAGAAAAAATTGTCTGGCTTCTTAATGCTGAGCAGAAAAAGTCGGCTCAAGGAAATGATGACGACATAATTAATGAAGACACAATTAATGAAGCTTTTGCACATTTTGAAGAAGCATTTGATGAAAAACATGGAGGATTCGGCAATGCTCCAAAATTTCCTACTCCCCATACATTGTATTTTTTACTCAGGTACTGGTATTATACAAACGATCCGATAGCGTTAAGCATTGTGGAAAAGACTCTTATATCAATGTATAAAGGTGGGATATACGATCATATAGGATTTGGTTTTAGTCGATACTCAACGGACAGAGAGTGGTTGGTACCCCATTTTGAAAAAATGCTCTATGACAATGCACTTTTAACTATAGCGTATATTGAAGCATATCAGGCTACAGGTAATAATTTGTATGGTGAAATTGCAAAGGAAATATTGACATATGTTTTAAGGGATATGACTTCTGAAAGCGGTGCTTTTTATTCTGCGGAAGATGCCGACTCCGAAGGGGAAGAAGGTAAATTTTATGTTTGGTCACAAGATGAGATCATTGAAGTTCTTGGAAAAGAAGATGGTGAGAAATATTGCAGGTATTTTGATATTACACAAAAAGGAAATTTTGAAGGCAAAAATATACCTAACCTGATAAAAACCGACATAAATGACATTGATAAGGAGTTTTTGAAAAAATCCAGGGAAAGACTTTATAGACACCGTGAAAGAAGGGTTCACCCGTATAAGGACGATAAGATACTTACAGCATGGAATGGCCTCATGATAGCAGCCTTATCCATTGCAGGCAGGGTTTTTGGAAAAAAAGAATATGATTATTCGGCAAAAAAAGCTGTTGATTTCATTCTAAAAAGGCTCATAAGGGATGACGGACGGTTGCTTGCGAGATACAGGGATGGAGAGGCATCCTATCCTGCTTATGTAGACGATTATTCTTTTTTCATTTGGGGGCTTATTGAGCTATATGAGACCAGCTATGATGAGTATTATCTCAAAAAAGCTATAGAACTCAGTGATGATCTTATTGAGTATTTCTGGGATTCCAAAAATGGAGGGCTATATGTATATGGCAGTGACAGTGAACAGCTTATCACAAGGCCAAAGGAAATTTATGACGGTGCAATGCCTTCAGGCAATTCAGTTGCAGCGTATAATTTTATAAAGCTTGCAAGGATAACAGGGGATAATAAGTACGAGGATAGAGCACAGCAGATTCTCAAAGCATTTGGTGCAGAAATAAAAAAATACCCCGCGGGATATACTTTTTTTCTGATAACAGCCATGTATGCAAAATCAAATGCTAAAGAAGTGGTTGTTGTATCCGATATGGCAAATAACGAAGCTCAACAGATGATAAATCTTATTAATGAAAAGTTTAGACCATTCACTGTTTCGGTTTTATACTTAAAAGAGAATAATGAGTTAACGAATATAATACCATATTTGGAAAATTATAAGCAAATTGAAGATAAAGCCACAGCATATGTTTGTGAAAATTTTGCGTGTAGGCCTCCTGTTACAGATATAAACAGTTTTAGAGAAATGATATCAAACTGAAATAGATATGAAGAGATGATACTAATCCAGTGGTATTGTTAAAGTTATCTTTGTACCTTTAGGATTGTTTGGCACAATTTTTAAATTAGTTGAAAAGTTATTTACTAATGTTAAACCCCAACCTCTCGATGACATTGAGTTGATGTCGTAAACTCTGCGATTAAGATTCAGTGTCTCGAGATCAACACCATTTCCTTCATCGCACAGCTCAAATAAAATAGAATCTTCAGTCTTTTTGATGGACAGAGAAACTTTACCCGGATTTTTTTTGTATCCGTGTTCAAGAGAATTAACCAAAAGCTCATGAATGGCACTCTTGAGCTTGAATCTAGGCTTTTCATCATTGGTGATATTATCAATAGCATCTTCACAAATGGTAAGAAATTTTTCTATATTATCCTCATCATATGGGATAAATGCTTCGAGATTATAATTTAATATTTGCATCATTAAGCCCTCCATATCCATTATATCACTCAAGTGAAGGAAAATCCAGATGGTAAATATTATATTTACATATAATTTATCAATATATGTTTTATATATTATTTGTATATATTTTGCTTCGAATCGGTATATCAAATTTAATTACTTAATAAGCATATCTATCATTAATTGGATTATACGTTGAATCATATACAGGAAGCTTAATTGTAAATCTGCTACCAAGCATTTCCTCCGAGTCTACCGTTATGGTGCCTCCGAATTCTTTTATGATACCAAATGTAATTGAAAGGCCAAGACCTGTCCCTTTACCTACTTCCTTTGTGGTAAAGAAGGGATCAAATATTTTATTAAGAAGCTCCTTTGGAATTCCACCCCCCGTATCTTCAATCTCAACATATACATATTTGTCTTTTTCATATGTACTTATTATTATTTTCTTTTGCCAGTTTTTAACCCATTCTGGCGGTGTGCCTTTTTCCTTTAAACGTTTTATAATTTTTTCAAAATCGTCGAGTGCATCTCTGGCGTTGCTGAGAATATTTAAGAACACCTGCTCAAGTTTATTGTGATCTGCAACTACCATTGGAACTTCTTCTGAAATATAAGTTTCAATTGTTATATTTTTGTTTTTCAGCTGCTGACCGATAAGCTTGAAAACATCAAGCAGGGGAACACTGACCGATATTGGCTGATGTGCTTCCTTTGATTGTCTGGCAAATGTTCTTAAATGAGTTATTATTTTATTTATTCTGTCTATTTGTTCTATTATGGATTTAAGTTTTTCGTCAAGTATTTCATCGTTGAGTTTGCCTAAATTTTTAGCTCGCTGCAGCCCCTGTACAATTAAGCTTATACCTCCTAAGGGCTGGTTTATTTCATGTGCAATACCTGTGGCCATTTCACCAAGGGTAGCAAGTTTTCCGGACTGAACAAGCTGTGCATCCTTAACCCTAAGCTGGTCGGTTCTTTCCTGTACCAGTCTTTCAAGATCGTAAGCATACTGTTTTATCTCTTCTTCAAGCCTTTTTCTCTGAATACCGGCTGATATTTCATTGGCAATTATGCTTAATACCTGTGTTTCAGTAAGAAGAAGATTTTTTCTTGAAGAAGGTATAACAATATGCAATATTCCCATTAAAGCTATATCAGCAAGAAGCGGTATATGTATTATGGAGCTGTCGGCTTCAGGGAGATTTTCATCCTCTATAAATTCGCATATTGCATGTCCTGCCAATTTACCATAGTTTATGGTATACTGCGAGTAGGTCAGAAAACAGTCAAATACATTACCGTATACGAATTTATCATCATATGTGTATGAGCAGTAATGCTTCTTATAATCACTATTAAGGCCTATTTGATGCTCTACATAAAAATTGTTGTTTCTCTTATCAAGAAGACAGATAAATACAGCCGGAACTTCAAGTATTGTGCTTATAGCGTTTATGATACCGTTACACATCTCATTAATACTTATTGGAGAGTTTACCAGATGAGCAACTTCAATAAGAATATCCCTGTATTTTTCTTCCACTTTTAAATTTGTTATATCTCTTACAATAATCAAATAACCGCATAGTTCATGGTTGTTTTCAAATCTAGGTGTAACTGTTACAGACACAGGAAGTATGGTGCCATCCTTTCTGATGGCCTTCATCTCATAATCGCTGACTCTTGAACTGTAGTTGCTGTCACTATGTAAAAGAATATCATTGGTAGGGGAACTGTTAACATGAAGAATCTGAGGAGTCTGTTTTCCCACCATTTCAGATTCATTGTAACCGTAAATTATCTCCGCACCTTTATTCCAAAATACTATTATATCATTTAAATCCGTAGCGATAATACCATATTCGGTTGAACTGTTCAAAATATTATCAAGTAGTGCAGCAGTTTTTAAGTTATTATGAAGTGGTTCTGATGCAGACATATAAGCCTCCGAAAAAATTAGAATTTGTGCAATTTTTTAACATCCCCAAATAGTTATTTTAACAATTCTATTCCTACGATGGTTACATCATCGAAGAAGTCATTGTTACCATATTGGGCAGAAGCTTTTAACAGCTCTTTAGTTATTATATCTATGGGTTTTGAGTTGTTTTCCATAAGGTGCTTTTCTATGTTATTATAACCGAATATAATGTCATTATTGGAAACTTCCAGAATCCCATCGGAAAACAGAACTACCTTGTCTCCAGGGCTCAATTGATGAACACTGCATGAATAGGTCGCATCTTCAAAAGCACCAAGTACTGTCCCTGTTGAGCTTAAAGGCACTATTTTCTCATTATTGAAAAGATACTGTGTAACATGTCCTGCAGATACATAATACAATACATTGGTTTTTTTATCTAGGAAACCCAAAAATAGGGTTGCGAATACATTGTCTGCCGTGTTGATAAGGACTTCATTATTAAGATCCGCGACAATTTCAGGGAATCTGCGTTTATTTATACCCTGTCTGTAGTTGTATTCTATATTTTGAAGAAAACTTTTAAGTATAACAGCAATTACTGCTGCCAATATACCGTGGTTGGAAACATCAAAAACATAGAAACATAGATAGTCTCCAATATCACAAATATCATACATGTCACCGCCAACAGATTCGGAAGACTTGTACTCCACTGAAAATCTTACATTTTCCAACTCAGGCAGCTTTTGAGGAAGAAGATTCAGTAGTATTTTCTCTGCCGAATCATGCAGACCTTGAAGATATGTGTTCTGATCCAAAAGCTTTTTTTGAATATTGGTGTTTTCCAAAAGTAAATTCTTTTTTTCTATAGCTTTAGATATAATTATGGATAATTGATCAACATTAAGGGGCTTTTTAAGATATTCAAAAGCACCTTCTTTCATTGTCTGGATGGCATTTTCTATATCACCGTGGCCTGTTAAAATGAGCACACCCATTTCCGGCATAAGCTTTTTTATTTCTCTAAGTACGTCAATACCCGTAAGTTTAGGCATTCTCATGTCTGTAATGACAACGTCTATGACATTTATTTTTTCTTTGAATATATTAAGGCCGTCTTCACCGTTAGATGCAGTAATTACATCGTAATTTTCCATTTCAAGATTAAATTTTATATTTTCCAATATTGTAGTTTCATCATCAATAACTAATACTGTAGGCATAGTAATTATCTCCTTGATATTTTATGTGTCGTGAATTAATCACATTTTATGTGATAATATTAATTTGGAATGCTAATATGTTAATGTATAAGGAATTATTGTACAGACTGCACCCTAATTCCCCACAATAATATCAGGGCTTAAAAAGCAAAAACGATTTTATTCTTTATATATTATAGCAATATTTATATTGAATTTCCACAACTAAGATTAAATACGTTATTAATCTTAGATTTGGCAGGTATAAATGTAAAAGATTAATCGCTTAAATTGAAGATTTATTTATGCTATAATCTAGCGTAAAGTGTTGAGAAATATTGGAATAAGGAAGGTGAAATAATTGGTTGTTGGAGTATGCAGAATGGAGTTGTCACTTGAGAGTGCATTTTCTCTAAAGGATAAAAGGCAAATTGTCAAAAGCATTATTGAAAGACTTAAAGCAAGATATAATGCCTCAATAGCCGAGGTTGACCTTAATGATACTTGGAAAAATGCCGTTATTGGGGTTTCATGTATATCAAATGATGCAAAACATATTGACAGCATGCTTAACAATATTGTAAATTTTGTTGAAAATGACGGGAGAGCTGTTCTTTTTAATTATAACACTGAAAAAATATATATAGATTAAAGAATGATTAAGATTTATCTATTCACCATATTTTTGTTATGCTATAATAAAAAGCTGGATACAATCAAATGTGAAAGATGAATAACCAAACTGTTGGAGGATTCTATTGATGGCAAGTGAAAGACAAAAGAAGATAAGAAATTTTTGTATAATAGCACATATTGATCATGGTAAATCTACCCTTGCAGACAGAATGCTGGAGAAGACCGGCGTTTTAACTTCGAGGGAAATGGATGACCAGGTCCTTGATAATATGGATATTGAAAGAGAGCGGGGTATTACAATAAAGGCTCAAGCTGTAAGAATGGTATATAAAGCCAACGACGGAGAAGAATATATACTTAACCTTATAGACACCCCAGGGCATGTAGATTTTAATTATGAGGTTTCAAGAAGTCTGGCAGCATGTGAGGGAGCAATACTTGTTGTAGATGCAGCACAGGGCATTGAGGCTCAAACCCTTGCAAATGTTTATCTGGCTTTAGAGCATAATCTGGAAATTATTCCGGTTATAAATAAAATTGATTTACCAAGTGCCCAGCCTGATATAGTAAAAAAGGAAATTGAGGATATAATTGGTCTTGATGCAAGCGAGGCACCAATGATTTCTGCCAAAAACGGTTTGAATATAGAAGAGGTTTTGGAGAGTATCGTAAAAGGGGTGCCCTGTCCGGATAATAGTGAAACGGCTCCTTTGAAGGCACTGATTTTCGATTCTTACTATGACAGCTATAAAGGCGTTATTGTGTATGTAAGAATAAAGGAAGGCAGCGTGAAGGTTGGCGATCAAATCAAGATGATGTATACCGGCAAAGAGTTCACTGTTACTGAGGTCGGATATTTCAGACCGGGGGCCCTTTCTCCCTGTGGCGAGCTTTTAGCGGGAGAGGTAGGGTATATTGCTGCCAGTATAAAAAATGTCCGCGACACCAGGGTTGGTGATACTGTGACACTGTCAAATAACCCTGCAAAAGAGCCTTTACCCGGCTACAAGAAGGTTAATTCAATGGTGTTCTGCGGTATTTATCCGGCGGATGGTTCAAAATATGGAGATTTGAGAGATGCCCTTGAAAAGCTGCAGCTTAACGATGCTTCCCTAAGCTTCGAGCCGGAGTCATCCACAGCACTTGGTTTTGGCTTCAGATGCGGATTTTTAGGACTTTTGCATATGGAGATAATTCAGGAGCGCCTTGAAAGGGAATTTGATTTGGACTTAGTCACAACGGCTCCAAGCGTTATATATAAAATCAATAAAACCGATGGAACTACTGTTTTTATTGACAACCCATCAAACTTGCCTCCACCTGCAGAGATTAGCTCAATGGAGGAACCTATGGTTAAATGTTCAATAATGCTTCCTTCCGAATATGTAGGAAGTATAATGGAGCTTAGCCAGGAAAGACGCGGAATATATAAAGACATGAAGTACATTGATGAGGGAAGGGTAATGCTTCTGTATGAAATGCCTCTCAATGAAATAATATATGACTTCTTTGATGCATTAAAATCCAGATCAAGGGGTTATGCATCGCTAGATTATGAACTTATAGGATATAAGCCTTCTTCTCTTGTAAAGCTGGACATACTGTTAAATGGGGATGTTGTGGATGCCCTATCGTTTATTGTTCACTCTGAAAAAGCATATGCCAGAGGAAGAAGAATAGCTGAAAAGCTTAAAGAGTCAATACCCAGGCAGCAATTTGAAATTCCTATACAGGCTTGCATTGGAGGCAAGATAATTGCCAAAGAAACCGTAAAGGCTTATAGGAAAGACGTTCTGTCCAAATGCTATGGTGGAGACATAACAAGAAAGAAAAAGCTTCTTGAGAAGCAAAAAGAGGGTAAGAAAAGAATGAGACAGGTTGGAAGCGTAGAGGTTCCGCAGGAAGCCTTTATGACTGTATTGAAACTGGATACCTAAGGGGTCGTCATGAAAAAAAGTATTGGGATTTATATTCATATTCCTTTTTGTAAATCAAAATGCTATTATTGTGATTTCAATTCCTTTTCTCATAAGAGCCACCTGACAGAAGCTTATTTTGATGCATTGAAAAAGGAGATAATAATAAATAGTGAAAGAGCAGCGGAATATGAAGTAAATACTGTTTTTATCGGTGGAGGTACTCCTTCAAGCGTCGAACCTAAATATATCGAACATATATTGGAGCTTTGCCGAAAGTATTATGGGTTAAGAGACGATGCGGAAATAAGCATTGAGGCAAATCCTGGGACATTAACGGATATTAAGCTTAAGACATATAAATATATTGGAATAAATAGATTGAGTATTGGACTTCAGGCATGGCAAAGTAGGCTATTAGAAAGTATTGGGAGGATTCACAGCATTGAAGAGTTTGTTAATAATTTCAGTCTTGCAAGAGAAATTGGATTTAGTAATATAAATGTGGACATAATTTTTTCTCTTCCGGATCAAACTTTGGATGATTGGCATGAGACTCTTAGTAATGTGGCAGGAATAAATCCTGAGCACATATCCTGCTATAGCCTCAAAATAGAAGAAAATACCGTATTCTGGGAGAAATATAAAAACGGGCAGATAAAAGAAATAGATGACCGATTGGATAGAGAGATGTATTATATGGCAAAAAAAGAATTGTCCCGATATGGATATAATATGTATGAAATATCCAATTTTGCAAAGAAGGGCTTTAAGTGCAGGCATAATCTTATATATTGGAAAGCGGAAAGTTATTTGGGGTTTGGAGCAGGAGCACATTCATATTTTACTGGTAAAAGGTATAATAATATTTACAATGTTGAAGATTATATTGAAAACTATTTGAAAAACGAGGGTAAATATATAGAAGGAGAAGTTGTAATTGATAATAAAGAAAGCATGTCGGAGTATATTATTCTTGGGATGCGGCTTACTAAAGGGATTTCAATTTTGGAATTCGAAGAAAGATACGGGATAAATATAATGGATATATTTGGTGAGAGATTTGATAAATTGATTGAAAGAGGGTTGGTAGAAAAAAAGGATGGGAGGTTAATGCTGACAGAAACGGGTTTGGATTTTGCAAATCAGGTTTTTATGGAGTTTATCGATTAATCTTTTCATTTATCTTTGCTAAAAATAAGTTTAGCAATGTATTTAATATAGAAAGTATTACAGTACAGTATATAATTTGTAATTGTTGGGATTTTAGCATAAAATACTTGACAAATAATTGTCATAAGGATATATTTAAATTATAATTAGCACTCAGTTAAGTAGAGTGCTAACAAAGGGGAGCTGGAATATGTACTTGGATGATAGAAAAAGAAGGATTCTTCAAGCTATTATTGATGACTACATTGACACAGCAGAACCTGTTGGTTCAAGGACAGTGGCAAGAAAACATGAGCTTGGTTTGAGTTCTGCCACAATAAGAAATGAAATGGCAGATCTTGAGGAAATGGGGTTTTTAGCACAGCCGCATACATCTGCAGGTAGAATACCCTCTGACAAAGGCTATAGATTTTATGTTAATGAGCTCATGAGAGAAAGAGTTATTTCCGCTGAGGAAGCAGAATGTATTAAACAAGCTCTTGAAATAAGAATAAATGAAATGAATCAACTTATAAGGCAGGCATCGATGATACTGTCTAAGATTACAAAATATACATCGATTGCAACTGCACCGCAGTTGAAAAAGAGTATTCTTAAAGCCGTGCAGGTTGTGCCGATTCAGCAGGGCAGGGCACTTGTAATAGTGGTTACTAATGCAAATGTAGTTAGAAACAGCTTTATTAAGATTCCTGACAATGTTACAGCAGATATGTTGATTATGATGTCCAATATGTTGAATAATAAGTTGAATGGACTTACAATGGACCAGATAAGCAGCAACATATTGCTTGATATTGAAAGAGAGTTAAGTATTTCTAAAGAAATACTTATGCCTGTTATAGACGGTATAATAGACTCTATAAACAATATTGATTATTCCGATGTATATTTGGAAGGTACTACAAATATACTCAATTTTCCGGAATTCATGGATATTGTAAAGGCAAAGGAGTTTTTGAACGTTTTAGATGAAAAGGAAAAAATATACAAAATATTAAATAACAAAAAAGGAATTGAAAATATAGGTGTTCAGATAGGAACAGAGAACGATATACAGCAAATAAAAGATTGCAGCCTTGTTACCGCAACATACAGCATTGGTAATGTCGTGCTTGGAACCATAGGTGTTATTGGTCCTACAAGAATGGAATATGCTAAGGTTATTTCTTCTATGAATTATCTTAAAAGGAAGTTGAATGAAGAGATATTAAAATATATTGGTGATATAGATGACAGTTGATGATTAAGTTAAAAAATTTATTTTGTTTATATAGATTATTTTGTTTTCAAATAAAATACTGTCCTTATAAATATGAAGCTATTTCTAAGGCAATTTTATAAAATTAGAATAAATGGGGAGGGTGGATTAAAACGATATGGGTATATTTTCAAGCGACAATGTGAAGAACAATAAAAATGATACTGAAAATCCATCAGTAGAAAATGACTCTAACGAGAATAATCAGGAAGTACCTGAGAATAACCAAGAAGTAGAACAGAAAACTGGAGAAGACCAGAAAACAACCCAAAATGATGCTGTTGCATCTGAAATTGAAGAATTAAAAGCTAAATTAGAGCAAAAAACAAAGCAATGTGAGGAATATTTCAGCATGCTTCAGCGAACTGCCGCCGAATTTGATAACTACAAGAAAAGGACAGTAAAAGAGAAAGAAGCACTATACAGCGATGCTGTAAGTGACGCTGTATTGGCAATACTTCCTGTTGTTGATAATTTTGAGAGAGCTATAAAAGCAGCTGAAAATGATTCAACGACTAATTCTTCCTTTAAAGAAGGTATGGAGCTTGTGTACAAACAATTTAAAGATGCATTGAAGAGTCTTGGTGTTGAGGAGATAAAGGCTTTAGGAGAAACTTTTGATCCTCAATTACATAATGCCGTTATGCATATTGAGGATGACTCGTATGGTACTAGTGTAGTTATTGAAGAGTTTCAGAAAGGTTATATCTTAAAAGATAAAGTAGTGCGTCATAGCATGGTTAAGGTAGCCAACTGATTATTAATAGGAGGATAGATAATATGGCAAAAGTAATAGGAATAGATTTAGGAACAACTAATTCATGTGTATCGGTTATGGAAGGTGGAGAACCTGTTGTAATACCTAATCCTGAGGGAAGTAGGACTACTCCGTCCGTTGTAGCATTTTCAAAAACAGGTGAAAGATTGGTTGGACAGGTTGCAAAACGTCAGGCCATAACAAATCCTGATAGGACTGTAATATCAATTAAAAGGGATATGGGAACAGACAGAAGGGTAAAGATTGATGACAATCAATATACTCCCCAGGAAATTTCTGCCATGATACTGCAAAAGCTTAAAGCTGATGCTGAAGCATTCCTTGGAGAAAAGATAACACAGGCAGTTATTACTGTTCCGGCGTATTTTAGTGACTCGCAGAGACAGGCTACAAAAGATGCAGGTAAAATTGCAGGCCTGGAGGTTTTAAGGATTATCAACGAACCGACTGCTGCCGCTTTGGCATATGGTCTTGATAAGGAAAGTGACCAGAAAATACTTGTATTTGACCTTGGAGGAGGTACTTTCGACGTATCCATTCTTGAAATAGGAGACGGAGTTTTCGAAGTTCTCGCAACCAACGGTAACAATAGGCTCGGTGGTGACGACTTTGACCAAAGGATTATGGATTATCTTGCAGATACATTTAAAAGAGATAACGGCATAGACTTAAGAAATGACAAGATGGCGTTACAGAGGTTGAAGGAAGCCGCAGAAAAAGCAAAAATTGAACTTTCAGGTGTGACAACAACAAATATAAATCTTCCATTTATAACTGCTGATGCTACAGGACCTAAGCACCTTGATGTAACACTTACAAGGGCTAAATTTGATGAGCTTACTGCAGATTTGGTTGAAAAAACAATGGAACCTACAAGGCAGGCTATGAAAGATGCAGGACTTACTCCTGATAAAATAGATAAAATACTTTTAGTGGGAGGTTCTACAAGAATTCCTGCTGTTCAGGAAGCTGTTAAGAAATATCTTGGTAAAGAGCCGTTTAAGGGCATTAACCCTGATGAATGTGTTGCTATAGGTGCATCAATTCAAGCCGGCGTACTTACTGGAGAAGTAAAAGACTTATTGCTTCTTGATGTTACACCTCTTTCACTTGGTATTGAAACATTAGGTGGAGTTTTCACAAAGCTTATTGAAAGGAATACTACAATACCGGCTAAAAAAAGTCAGGTGTTTTCAACTGCAGCAGATGGCCAGACCAGTGTTGAGATACACGTATTGCAGGGCGAAAGAGAAATGGCTCAATATAATAAGACTCTCGGTAGATTCCAACTTACAGGAATTCCACCGGCACCTAGAGGTGTACCACAGATTGAAGTTACATTCGATATAGATGCCAATGGAATAGTTCACGTTTCAGCTAAGGATCTTGGAACAGGTAATGAACAGAAGGTTACAATTACTGCTTCTACCAATTTATCCGATGAAGAAATAGATAGAGCTGTAAAAGAAGCAGAAAAATATGCAGCTGAAGACAAGAAGAGAAAAGAAGAGGTTGAAGTAAGGAATAACGCTGACTCAATGGTGTTCCAGAGTGAAAAGCAATTAAACGAGCTTGGCGATAAATTAAGTGCAGAAGATAAAGCAAAAATACAGGATGAAATAAACAAAGTTAAGGAAGCACTCAAAGGTACTGATACAGAAAATATCAAAAAGGCTACGGAAGAATTGACAAAAGCCTTCTATGAAATATCTTCAAAAATGTATCAGAATACAGGAGCAGGAGCTGGTGGGAATGCCGGTGCAGGATTTGATCCTAATGCAGGAGCACAGGGACCTGAAGCTGGAAACTCCGATAATGTATATGATGCTGACTACGAGCCTGTTGATGATGATAATAAATAACAATTAATGAAAATAAAGGCCAAAGTCATGGGTTAGACACCGGGAAACTTTAACCTCGATTAAATACGTTATTAATCTTACATTTAGCGATAGATAAATGTAAGATTAACCGTATTTAGTCTCTACAGATTTTAAGGAGACAAAGCTGTGCAGCGGTTTTGAAAGTTATCCCCATGTCACATATGACTTTGGCTATTTGTAATATATAAGGTTATAGATTGGAGTTGATAGGATGGCTGATAAGAGAGATTACTATGAAGTCCTCGAATTGAGTAAAGGAGCATCCGATGCAGATATAAAAAAGGCATATCGAAAGCTTGCAAAAAAATATCATCCGGATGTAAACCCTGGTGATAAAACTGCAGAAGCTAAGTTTAAAGAAATAAATGAAGCGTATGAGGTATTGAGTGATCCGCAGAAGAGAGCACGTTATGATCAGTTCGGCCATGCAGGAACCGATCCAAATGGGTTTGGGGGCGGAGGCTTTAGTGACTTTGACTTTGGCGGAATTGGTGATATATTTGAGACTTTCTTTGGGGGCTCAGGATTCTCGGGATTTGGTAGATCTTCAAGGAACAGGGGAGGTCCACAGAAGGGAAATGATTTGAAGTATTCCATAGAAGTTGCTTTTGAAGAGGCTGCTTTTGGAACTCAAAAAGAGATAACTATCAACAGGATGGAAAACTGTCCTACATGTAATGGAAGTGGTGCTAAGCCCGGAACATCACCTGTAACCTGTGGGAAATGTGGAGGTTCGGGACAGGTGCAATATAAGCAAAGCACTCCATTTGGACAGTTTGTTAATGTGAGAACATGTGATGCATGCCATGGAGAAGGCAAAACTATTAAAGAACCCTGTAGTTCATGCAGCGGTAGAGGCAAGGTGAGAAAGAGTACAAAGCTTAAAATTAAAATTCCACAGGGTATAGATGATGGACAGACGATATCTTTAAGAGGAGAGGGAGAGCCGGGTTCAAAAGGCGGTCCTAGAGGTGATTTGTATATAAATGTCAGGGTCAAAGCACATCCTTTGTTTACCAGACAGGGAGACGATGTTGTTTGTGAAATGCCGATTACATTTGTGCAGGCTGCATTAGGTTGCGAGCTGGAAGTACCTACCCTTGACGGTAAAGTTAAGTATACTATTCCTGAAGGTACACAAACCGGAACTGTTTTCAGACTTAAAGGCAAAGGTGTTCCTCATTTGAGAGGAAGTGGCAGAGGAGATCAGTATGTGAGGGTTAATATTGAAGTTCCCAAAAAGCTCAATGAAAGCCAAAAGGCCATACTCAGAGAGTTTGCAGAGGTTAGTGAGGAAACCTATGAACAGAGAAAAAGCTTCTTCGAAAAGATGAAGGATGCACTTGGGATGTAATTTATAAATATATTTCTGGTAATAAAGCTGATTAAAAAGATTGCTTGGTATAGCAAGAAAGAGGTAAAAATGAAGTGGTATGAAATAATTATCAATACGACAGAGGAAGCAAGTGATGCAATATCTGAAATGCTTACATCAATAGGAGCTGGCGGAGTTGCTATTGAGGATCCTAATGATATCAGGAGGGAGCTTTTAAAACCTGGTACATTGGATTATGCTGATCAGGAATTTTTGGACAATTTAGGCGAGGACGTTAAAATAAAGGCGTATTTTTCAGATGATAAAAATTTAAACGAATTAATTGCATTGATAAATGAAAAGATAAATTTTATCGGAAATTTTCTTGATACAGGAAAAGGATATGCAGGATATAATGAAGTTGATGATGAGGATTGGGCAACTTCATGGAAGAAATACTATAAGCCTGTAAAAGTAGGCGAAAAGGTAGTTATAAAGCCATCATGGGAAAGTTTTGAAGCGTCTGCTGAAGATATTGTTATAGAACTTGATCCTGGAATGGCCTTTGGCACAGGTACTCATGAGACTACTGTCATGTGTTCACAGCTTTTAGAGAAATATTTAAAAGAAGGCGATACCCTTTTGGATCTGGGATGTGGTACAGGGATACTTGCAATAATAGCACATAAGCTTGGAGCAAAAGATATTACTGCTGTAGACATTGATGAAGCTGCAGTAAAAGTGGCACGTGAGAATTGTAGGCTCAATAATGTGATAAGCGGTATTAATGTCGTAAAGGGTGTTATAAAAGATGTTAAGCCGTTTAAATATGATATTGTAATAGCTAATATTATAGCAAGCGTTATTGTTGACATATCCGACCTGATGCCTTATTATGTAAATGATGAAGGATATTTTCTTACCTCCGGTATAATTAAGGAGAGAAAGCAGGATGTGCTTGATGCATATACATCTAAAGGCTTTAAGGTGGAGGAAGTACTTGAAATGGGTGAATGGGTGGCGATCGCATTTAAATGCCAAGGTTCTTTGTAAATTCTGAAGCAATAGAAAATGAAAATATAATTATATCGGGAGAGGATTTCAATCATATTAAAAATGTTCTTAGGCTTAGGCAGGGAGACTCTCTTGTAATAAGTGACGGAAATTGTACCGATTACGACGTTGTTATTGATAGATACACATCAATCAATGTTGTTGCACGGATAATTGGGAAGAATAGAAACAACAACGAATCTGAGATAGATATAACATTGTTTCAGGGTGTTCCAAAATCAGATAAAATGGATATGATAATTCAGAAATCTGTTGAACTGGGAGTAAAAAGGATTGTTCCTGTTCTTACAGAAAGAACTGTCGTTAAAATAAATAATGAGAGGGATTCAAGGAACAAGGTTACACGGTGGCAAAGAATAGCCCATGAAGCATCTAAGCAATGCAACAGGGGTATATTGCCAACCGTTGAGAATCCTGTTGCTTTGTATGAAGCTGTTACGAAGTATAAAAGAGCGGACTTGAGTTTGATTCCGTATGAAAAGGAATGTGGGAATAGGCTTAAAACTATTTTAAATAGTAGTAATGCAAAAACAATTTCTATTATGATTGGACCGGAGGGTGGTTTTTCAGCAAGTGAAGTTGAGCTTGCTTCAGAGAATGGATTTTTGCCGGTTACATTAGGGCCAAGAATATTAAGGACTGAAACGGCCGGTTTACTGGCACTTTCGATTATAATGTATGAATTGGGAGATATAGGATAAAGAATAGTTTTGTGTATAATTATCAAGAAAATGTTTATACATTTGAAAAATAAAGCATAAGTGAGAAAATCACAAAAGATATAAGAAAATTCAAAAAAAATCTTTAAAATATTACAATCTATGTTATAATACATAATAGACTTTAAAAAAGGATGAACTACATATGATAAAGAGCATGACAGGTTTCGGAAGAGGGGAATTTCAGGATGAAGGTAAACTTATCCTTGCAGAAATCAAGACAGTAAACCATAGGTATTCCGATATATTTGTAAAAATGCCAAGACAAATTGCATGTTTAGAGGATAAGGTAAGATCTGAAATTTCAAAAGTGATTTCTAGAGGTAAGATAGATGTATTCATATCTTTAGAAGATCATAGTGATGATTCCAAAACCGTTGTTATAGATGAACCATTGGCAAAAGCATATTTAGATGCGGTAGTTTTGCTTAAGGATAAATATGAATTAAATGATGATATTTCTGCTTCGCTCATTGCTAAATTTCCTGATGTGCTAAAGATTGAAAAGGTTGAACAGGACAGCGAGGCTATTTGGAATATACTTAAGGTTTCATTGAATAATGCATTGAATGAACTGGTTAAGATGAGGCAAATAGAAGGTGAAAGCCTTAAAAACGATTTGTTGGAGAAACTGATATTCATTGAAAATGTATTAAATGATATAAAGCTTAGAGCACCGGAGATAACTAAAGAATATAAGCAAAAATTGGAGTCAAGGATAAAAGAGTTAACAGAACAGCAAACTATAGATGAGAATCGTATTGCAACCGAGGTGGCGATTTTTGCTGATAGATGCAGCATTGATGAAGAAGTGCAAAGGCTGGCAAGCCATATAAAACAAATGCGAGAAACTCTGGATTTAAGTGTTCCTGTAGGAAGGAAGCTTGACTTTCTTGTTCAGGAGATGAACAGAGAAATTAACACTATAGGTTCGAAGGCTAATGATTTGGCAATTACAAAGAATGTTATCGATTTGAAAAGTGAACTCGAGAAAATACGTGAACAGATTCAAAACATTGAATAAGTCTTAGGAGGCTATATATGAAGTTAATCAATATAGGATTCGGCAATATCGTATCAGCCAATAGATTAGTTGCTATTGTAAGTCCTGAGTCTGCACCTATTAAAAGAATTATACAGGAAGCAAGAGATAGAGGGATGCTGATTGATGCCACATATGGCAGAAGAACAAGAGCAGTAATAATTACAGATAGCGATCATATTATATTATCAGCTGTTCAACCGGAGACAGTAGCACATAGGTTGAATGTAAAAGAAGCGGATAATGTAGATGATGATATTGAGGAAGAAAAAGATTAATTAAAGATTGATAAATTACGATAAGAATATTGAGATGGTATTAAATATTATTTATTACTTGAATCTCAATCTAGAGGAGGTAGATTATATTATGATATACCCACCAATTAGTTCACTTATGGAAAAGGTTGATAGCAGATATACCCTTGTTGTTGCTACCGCTAAAAGAGCAAGGCAGATTGCTGACGGTTCTAACAAGCTTACTAAATGCAGTTCGGAAAAACCTGTAACAATTGCAATTAATGAGATTAATGAAAATAAGATTACATACGTAAGAACTAAAAGCGGTATTAAATAATTGGCCATATTGCCGGTCGTTAAAGGGTTTAATGCTTTTTATGCAAGTTTTTATCAAATTGCATTAATTATATGTTCTAAGTATGTTTATCAAATGTATAATAATTGATTTCATAAAAATAAGATGTATGGGTTGAGGTAATGTTGTTAGTAAAATGCTCAATTCATGTCTTATTTTTTTGATGTTTAGAAAAATTTGATATAAAGAATTATATATAGTCGGAGGTGATTTCATGCTTAGCGGGATAAATATTGTTCTTGGTGTATGTGGAGGTATTGCAGCATACAAGTCTGTTGAAATAGTCAGTAGATTAAAAAAGCTTAATGCAGAAGTAAATGTTATCATGACGGAAAATGCACAAAAGTTTGTTGCACCGCTCACATTCAGGTCTATTTCACATAATCCGGTTGTAACGGATATGTTTGAGGAGCCGGTTCATTATGATATAAAGCATATTTCACTTGCACAAAAAGCAGACTTGCTGATAATAGCACCTGCCACAGCCAATATAATAGGAAAGATCGCAAATGGAATTGCCGATGATATGCTTACTACAACTGTTATGGCTACAAAGGCAAAGATACTAGTTGTGCCGGCCATGAATGTAAATATGTATGAAAATGTTATTGTAAAAGAAAACATCCAGAAGTTAAAGAAATTAGGTTATATATTTATGGAGCCCGGTACAGGAATGCTTGCATGCGGTGTTAATGCCAAAGGACGAATGCCTGAACCTGAAGAAATTGTTGATACGGCAGTAGAATTGATGAAAAAGAGGGTTGATATGGAAAATATTAGGGTTCTTGTTACAGCAGGTCCTACTAGGGAGGCTATAGATCCTGTAAGGTATATAACCAATCATTCTTCAGGCAAAATGGGGTATGCTATCGCAAGGGCCGCACAGAAAAGAGGTGCTTGTGTTTCTTTGATTACCGGACCTGTTAATATTGAAAAACCCGAGCATATAGATGTTTTTAATGTAACGACAGCAGATGATATGAATATGAAAGTAGAAGAGCTTTATGAGTCGGCAGATATCATTATCATGGCAGCAGCTGTTGCAGATTATAAATGTTCTTTTGTTTCAAACTCAAAGATTAAGAAATCGTCTGATGAGATGACATTGACTTTGATAAAGAACCCTGACATTGCATATAATATTGGTATAAAAAAGGGTAACAGGGTGCTTGTGGGATTTGCAGCAGAAACTGATGACTTATATGATAATGCGAAATCCAAACTTTCAAATAAAAATATGGATATGATTGTAGCGAATGATGTTACAAAGGAAGGTGCGGGTTTTAACAGCGATACCAATATTGTATCTATAATTTTAAAGAACGGTGAAATTGTAAAGCTTCCTATTATGTCAAAGGAAAAAGTGGCAGATGAAATACTGAATTATGCATTATTAGAACATAATAACAAAAGGCTAAACTCATCTATGGAATAATTGCTTTTCAATAAACTATAAATATAGTATATTTTTATATGGAATAAAATATGAGGGAGGAATCGAGAGTGGTAGAAAAATCAATGGAGAAAATTGTCGCATTGGCAAAAAATAGGGGATTTGTATATCCAGGCTCAGATATATACGGAGGTTTGGCAAATTCGTGGGATTATGGCCCTTTAGGAGTTGAATTGAAAAACAATGTAAAGAAGGCTTGGTGGAAAAAATTTGTACAGGAAAATCCCTACAATGTTGGAGTAGATTGTGCATTGCTTATGAATCCGCAAGTATGGGTTGCATCAGGACATGTTGGCGGGTTTAGTGATCCTTTGATAGATTGTAAAGAATGTAAGACAAGACATAGAGCAGATAAGCTTATTGAAGACTGGAACGCACAAAACAATATTGACATTAAAATTGACGGTTGGAAAAATGAGCAGTTGCTTGAATATATGAAAGAAAAGAATGTAACATGCCCGAATTGTGGGAAAAATAATTTTACTGATATTAGAAAGTTTAACTTAATGTTTAAAACTTTTCAAGGAGTAACGGAAGATTCCAAATCGGAGATCTATCTTAGACCTGAAACAGCACAAGGTATATTTGTTAATTTTAAAAACATTCAAAGAACAACCAGAAAAAAAATACCATTTGGTATCGGTCAGATTGGTAAATCATTTAGAAATGAGATAACACCGGGTAATTTCACATTTAGAACAAGAGAATTTGAACAGATGGAGCTTGAGTTTTTCTGTGAGCCGGGAACAGATCTTGAATGGTTTAAGTACTGGAAGGATTTTTGCTACAACTGGCTTTTAAATCTTGGTATAAAGGAAGAAAATCTTAAGTTGAGAGATCATTCAAAAGAAGAATTGTCCCATTATAGCAATGCTACAACAGATATTGAGTTTAAGTTTCCTTTTGGATGGGGTGAGCTTTGGGGTATTGCAGATAGGACGGACTTTGACTTGAAGCAGCATATGGAACATTCTAAAGAAGATTTATCGTATTTTGATCCTACTACAAATGAAAAATATGTCCCATATTGTATAGAACCTTCATTAGGTGCTGACAGAGTAGCATTGGCTTTCCTGTGTGATGCTTATGACGAAGAGACAATAGAAGAAGGCGATGTTAGAACTGTTTTAAGATTCCATCCTGCGATTGCTCCGGTTAAGGTAGCTGTTTTGCCTTTATCTAAGAAACTCGGTGAAGAAGCTTATAAGGTTTATGAAAAATTGATTAAAAATTATGTGTGTGAGTATGATGAAACCGGAAGTATCGGAAAAAGATACAGAAGGCAGGATGAGATAGGAACACCTTACTGTATAACTTTTGATTTTGATTCTTTAAATGATGGCAGTGTGACTATAAGAGAAAGAGACTCCATGCAGCAGATCAGAATTAAAATTGATGAGCTTGATGAATATTTCAAAGAAAAGTTTGAATTTTAAATGAAGTATTTAATAAAAATTTTAAAAATTTTTATATTAAGCAACACTTAATTTTTATTCTTTCTCGTATAATATATTTGTAATTATATACAGCAATACAAGTGTTTTGTATAAAAACTTCCAAAAATGGAACTTGTTTTTCTAACATGACGAATAAGCGGAGGTTTTAAATACATATGGAGGATATAAATTGGTTATTATGTGCCTATGCCAAAAATATTCACTAAATGCCATGATTATCAATTAAAAAGGAAGCTAAAATCTAATATACTATAATTAAAGGTTATTATAGGGTAGATTATATATTCAAATAGTGTTATATACGATTGGATTTTGTACTATATTTGCAGCTAACATAAGTTCTTTGAAAAAATAATATATCAGCTTAGTATTCAAGTATATTTAAAGAGATATAAATATAATTATTTTGATTATATTTTGGTGAGGAGTATAAAGTGTACATATGCAAAGTATTGAACGGATTTGTTCAAGACTTATCTGTTTTATCGTTATAATAGTCTTGTATGGCTACCAGTCCAGATTCTACTCCTGAATTCTTGAATCCATAATCCAACTAATTATAATAGCTGATATATTATATATTCATTTTGTTATATTATTTATAAATGTATTTTAATAGAAATCAACATTAGTTAACATATAATTGCCGGTAAGTTTGATAATTGAAAACAAGCATTATAGAGATCTAAACAGTTGAAAAAGTTGGACACTTTGATACACTTATTATTGGGTAAAACATACAATATATTTGTGACAGCAATTTATTTAATTAGATTGCGACATAAAACAAATGGCTTGTGTGTTTGTATATTTATAGGACAAGGTTAAGCATTTTGTGTATTCGCTAAATTTGCTTCATGGTCGCCATGATTTCTCTGATTACTTAATAGGGGGTAATTGTTGCTCAAAAGAATTAAACATAATCGCTTTTATGATCCAGACAGTTATAAAGTTCATTTTATAAAGTTAAATGAACTCTATATAATGTTTAGGTTTAATTCTTTTAGAAGCATTATTACAATTTTAGAAGAGGAGGGGGTATATAGCGAATGATTTTGTTAGGTATAGAAAAAGTATCATATAAATGTACCTAAGTGCTTTTAAGAATTACAAAATGTTATATATTTAGACTATATTAGACTATATATAAGTTATATCGGCGATTATAAGAAGCTTATAATAATAAGTCCGGTAATTTGATGAAACTATTGTTTAGTGGAGAAAGAAAGAATCCGGGCTGTTAATTATAATAATAATTTTTAGGATAGCAGTTTAGAAGCACTGAATTTATCAAATTTTGATTAAGGAGGTTATAAAAAAGTAAAAAAATAGAAAAGTTATATAATAAATAAGGGGGTTTATAATCGATGAGAACAAAAAGACTTATGGCAGTTTTATTAACGACTTTGTTGTTATTTGGAAGTATTTTTCCAAGTATGTCGTTAGCTGCAGCACCTTCCATCTCAGTTACTCTTGATAAGACGACAGCTTCAGTTGGCGACATTGTAACAGCTACAATTAGTGTAAATGGAATTCAGAACTTTGCAGGATATCAAGCTAATATTAAATATGATCCTGCAGTATTGCAACCGCTTTACTCTGAAACAGAACCATATGATAGTTCATCGGTTCCGGATTATGGAACTTTATTGCAGAAGAGATATAGTCCGACAGATATGGCGTCAAATGATCTTGTAAATGGAACACTTACATTCGGAAGAACATATATGAACTTGGAAGGCTATAAGAATTCAGGTAATCCAGAATCAACTGGTACTTTGGCTATAATCAAGTTTAAAGTATTGAAAAAAGCAGCAACACAAATAAAGTTGCAGAATGCACCAAGTTTGACAAATCCTGTTGACGGTACAATGGTTTTTGACTGGACAGGTACTCAGCTTTCTAATTATACAGTTGAACAAGCACCGATTTTGAATAATGACGGTACACAACCTTCAACAGAACCATCAACACAGCCATCTACACAACCTTCGCCAATAACTGGTTCAGGTGTAATCGCAACAGTAGATAAGACAACAGCATCAGTAGGAGATATCATAACTTATACAATTAGCGTTAAGGATATAGCTGGATTTGCAGGATATCAGGCTAATGTTAAGTATGATCCTTCAGTATTGCAGCCAGTTTATGATGATGGAATGGCATACGATAATTCATCAGTACCTGATGTAGGTACATTATTACAGAAGAGATACAGCCCAACAGACATGGCATCAAATGATCTTACAAAGGGAACACTTACCTTTGGTAGATCATACATGAATTTGGAATCATATAAGAATTCCGGTTCAGCAGAAACAACAGGTTCAATAGCTGTAATCTACTTCAAGGTATTAAAAACAACAGCAACAGCTATTGTTTTACAAAATGCAGCAAGCTTAACAAATGCAGTTGACGGAACAATGTTGTTTGATTGGTCTGGAACACAGTTATCAGGATATCAAGTACAACAGGCTCCTTCAATAAATGGAAGTGTTGTAATACCATCAACAGAACCATCAACACAGCCATCTACACAACCTTCACCAATAACTGGTTCAGGTGTAATTGCAACAGTAGATAAGACAACAGCATCAGTAGGAGATATCATAACTTATACAATTAGCGTTAAGGATATAGCTGGATTTGCAGGATATCAGGCTAATGTTAAGTATGATCCTTCAGTATTGCAGCCAATTTATGATGATGGAATGGCATATGACAGTTCATCAGTGCCTGAATACGGAACTTTATTACAGAAGAGATACAGCCCAACAGACATGGCGTCAAATGATCTTACAAAGGGAACACTTACCTTTGGTAGAACATACATGAATTTGGAATCATATAAGAATTCCGGTTCAGCAGAAACAACAGGTTCAATAGCTGTAATCAGATTTAAAGTATTAAAAACAACAGCAACAGGAATTTGGTTGCAGAATGCAGCAAGCTTAACAAATGCAGTTGACGGAACAATGTTGTTTGATTGGTCTGGAACACAGTTATCAGGATATCAAGTACAACAGGCTCCTTCAATAAATGGAAGTGTTGTAATACCATCATCAGAACCATCAACACAGCCATCTACACAACCTTCACCAATAACTGGTTCAGGTGTAATTGCAACAGTAGATAAGACAACAGCATCAGTAGGTGACATTATAACTTACACAATCAGTGTTAAGGATATAGCTGGATTTGCAGGATATCAGGCTAATGTTAAGTATGATCCTTCAGTATTGCAGCCAGTTTATGACGATGGAGCAGCATATGACAGTTCATCAGTACCTGAGGCTGGAGAATTGCTCCAGAAGAGATACAGCCCAACAGACATGGCAGCAAATGATCTTACAAAGGGAACACTTACCTTTGGTAGAACATACATGAATTTGGAATCATATAAGAATTCCGGTTCAGCAGAAACAACAGGTTCAATAGCTGTAATCAGGTTCAAAGTATTAAAAACAACAGCAACAGGAATTTGGTTGCAGAATGCAGCAAGCTTAACAAATGCAGTTGACGGAACAATGTTGTTTGATTGGTCCGGAACACAGTTATCAGGATATCAAGTACAACAGGCTCCTTCAATAAATGGAACTGTGGTAATACCATCATCAGAACCATCAACACCACCAATGGATGGTTCAGGTGTAATCGCAACTGTAAATAAGACAACAGCATCAGTGGGAGATATCATAACTTACACAATCAGTGTTAAGGATATAGCTGGATTTGCAGGATATCAAGCTAATGTTAAGTATGATCCTTCAGTATTGCAGCCAGTTTACACAGATGGAGGAGCATATGACAGTTCAGCAGTACCTGAGGTTGGAGAGTTGCTCCAGAAGAGATACAGCCCAACAGACATGGCATCAAATGATCTTACAAAGGGAACACTTACCTTTGGTAGAACATACATGAATTTGGAAGGCTATAAGGCTTCTGGAACAGCAGAAACAACAGGTTCAATAGCAATAATCGGATTTAAAGTATTAAAGACTACTCCAACAATTATATTGTTAGAGAATGCATCAAGCTTGACAAATGCAGTTGACGGAACAATGTTATTTGATTGGTCCGGAGCACAGTTATCAGGTTATAAAGTACAACAGGCTCCATCAATAAACGGAACAGTTACAACAACATCAAAACCATCAAATACACCAACAAAACCTGCAACACCAACAAAACCTACAAATACACCAACAAACACACCAGCACCTGTTAATTCCGACTTGAAATTGTTGTTCAGCAATAATGGTGCAGCAGCAAGTTCAAATCAGATTTATCTTAACATGAAGTTACAAAATACAGGATCATCAACATATGATCTTTCAAAGATTACAATCAGATACTACTATAAAAGTGATGATGATAAAGCATTAACTTATTACTCAGACTATGTAAGTATTGGTTCAGCAAGTGCTACATTCAATAACTTATCACCGGCACATGCAAAAGCTGACAAATACATAGAAATAAAATTGGCTTCCGGAACACTTGCAGCAGCTGGTTCACAGTGGCCAAATCAGTCTGAAGTGACAGTTCAAGGTAGAGTTGCAAAAGCTGACTGGACAAATCTTGATCAATCAAACGATTACTCATATCCAGGTCCAATGAGTCAGTTCAGCGAAAATAAGAATGTTACAGTATATTACAATGGTGTATTAGTATATGGTACACCGCCAACAGGGGCAGAAAATACTCCAACAAATACACCAACAAAGAGTGCTAACCCAACACCAACAAAGAGCACTAACCCAACACCAACAAAAGATAACACAGTTCCAGTAGATGGTACAGTTTCGTTGAGTGTTGATAAGACAACAGTAGCTGCTGGAGAAATCGTTACAGCTACATTAAAGATTAACGGTATTACAGGTTTTGCAGGATACCAAGCTAACATCAAGTATGATCCTAGTATGTTGAAGCCTATATACTCTGATGGTACAGATTATGACGATTCGTCAGTACCTGAAGCTGGTGAATTACTCCAGAAGAGATATAGCCCAACAGACATGGCAGCTAATGATCTTTCAAAAGGAACTCTTACATTTGGAAGAACATACATGAATTTGGAAAGCTATAAGGCTTCTGGAACAGCAGAGACAACTGGATCTATAGCAGTAATTAAATTTAAAGCTCTCAAATCAAGCGGTTCAACAACAATTAAGTTAGAAAATGCAGCTAGTTTAACAAGTGCAATAGACGGAACAATGTTGTTTAACTGGGATGGAGCTCAATTGGGTGGTTATAAAGTTAATCCGTCATCAGTAACCGTTAAATTCGGTTCCGGAGTTACAAAAGGTGAAGTATATGTGACTTTGGATAAAACTACTGCAGCAGTTGGCGAAATAGTTACAGCTACAATTAATGTTAAAGAATTTGATGTAATATCAGGATATCAAGCAAATATTAAATATGATCCATCAGTATTGCAGCCAGTATACGATGATGGAACTCTATATGATAGTTCATCAGTACCTGATGTAGGTACGTTGCTCCAGAAGAGATACAGCCCAACAGATATGGCATCAAATGATCTTACTAAGGGAACGCTTACATTTGGTAGAACATACATGAATTTGGAAAGTTACAAAGCATCAGGATCACCTGAAAATACAGGTTCATTAGCAGTAATAAGCTTCAAGGTATTGAAGAATACTGAAACAAAGATAGAGTTAGCTGATGCACCAAGCCTTACAAATGCAGTTGATGGAACAATGTTGTTTGACTGGGATGGAAATCAGTTGGATAACTACAAAGTTACACAAGCACCAGTTCTTAACGGTAAAGATGTTGCTACTCCAACTACATCAGTACCGACACCAACTAATGATATACCTAAGAAAGGTGAGGTATATGTAACATTAGATAAGACAAAAGCAGCAGTTGGTGAAATAGTTACAGCGACAATAAACGTTAAAGAATTTGATGTAATATCAGGATATCAAGCAAATATTAAATATGATCCATCAGTATTACAGCCAGTTTACGATGATGGAACTCCATATGATGGTTCATCAGTACCTGATCCAGGTACATTGCTCAAGAAGAGATACAGCCCAACAGACATGGCATCAAATGATCTTACTAATGGAACACTTACATTTGGAAGATCATACATGAACATGGCAAGCTACAAAGCTTCAGGAGAACCTGAAAATACTGGTTCATTAGCAGTAATATGCTTCAAGGTATTGAAGAATACTGAAACAAAGATAGAGTTAACCGACGCACCAAGCCTTACAAATGCGGTTGATGGAACAATGTTGTTTGACTGGGATGGAAATCAGTTGGCAAACTACAAAGTAACACAAGCACCAGTTCTTAACGGAAAAGAAGTTACTCCAACACCAACAACAGCAACTTCAACACCAACAACAGCAACTGCGACACCAACTAATGATATACCTACAAAAGGTGAATTATATGTAACATTAGATAAGACAAAAGCAGCAGTTGGTGAAATAGTTACAGTGACAATAAACGTTAAAGAATTTGACTCAATTGCAGGATATCAAGCTAACATTAAGTATGATCCATCAGTATTACAGCCAGTATACGATGATGGAACTCCATATGATGGTTCATCAGTACCTGATCCAGGTACATTGCTCAAGAAGAGATACAGCCCAACAGACATGGGATCAAATGATCTTGTTAATGGAACACTTACATTTGGAAGATCATACATGAATATGGCAAGCTACAAAGCTTCAGGAGAACCTGAAAATACTGGTTCATTAGCAGTAATATGCTTCAAGGTATTGAAGAATACTGAAACAAAGATAGAGTTAGCTGATGCACCAAGCCTTACAAATGCGGTTGAAGGAACAATGTTGTTTGACTGGGATGGGGAACAGTTGGCAAACTACAAAGTAACACAGGCACCAGTTCTTAACGGAAAAGAAGCTACTCCAACACCAACAACTGCTACTGCGACACCAACAACAGCAACTGCAACACCAACAACTGCTACTGCAACACCAACAACTGCAACACCTACACCTACTACATCTACTTCACCAGATGAAGGTGCTGTATTGACAACTATTGATAATGATAAGGTTGGAGTTGGTGATAAAGTAACACTTACAGTAAGCATACAGAATATACCTAACTTCTCAGGCTATCAGTTCAATATTAAGTATAATACAGAGTACTTGCAGCCTTGGGATACATTTGAAGATGCAGCATACACAGATTCAGTAATGCCTGATTATGGAGATTTGCTGAATGGCAGATATAATCCAACAGATATGGCTAAGCATGATCTTACAAATGGTATATTGAGCTTCGGTAGATTGTATTTGAACCTTTCAGGCTACAAAGCTTCAGGTAAACCTGAAAGTACCGGAAGTGTTGCGAAAGTAACATTTAAGGTAATTAAGGAAATACCTGCTGGAGGTATTAAGTTGGCAACATTTGAAAACGGAAGCAGCATGACAAATGGTGTTGAAGGAACAATGTTGTTTGACTGGGATGGTAATATGTATGACGCAAGTGCATATAAGGTAGTTCAACCAGGACTCATCTATCCAAAGGGCGGAACCATAAATGTATTATATGGTGACGTTGATGGAGACGGAAATGTAGATTCAGATGACTATGCATATATGAGACAATGGTTGATAGGCATGATCACTGAATTCCCTGGTGGTGAAGCAGGACGTGCTAATGCCGATGTTGATGGAAATGGAAGAATAGATTCAGATGACTATGCATATATGAGACAGTGGTTAATAGGTATGATTACCGAATTCCCAGCAGAAAAAAATAAATAAGTAACACAAATAGAAAAGTAACATAAATAAAAAAGAAACATAATTTTGAGTATTCCCGAAACATAGTTTCGGGAATACTTGAATTATAAGTAATGAAGGGGGAGAAATTCATTGCAGAACCCGAGAATAAAACACAAAATTCTATCTGTAATACTGGCAGTTTGCTATATCATATCATCTTTTTCGATTCAATTTGCTGCAACACCTCAAGTAGATATCATAATAGACTCCATTCAAGGAAATCCGGGGAGTACAGTTAAAGTACCGATTAATATTGAGAACATACCAAGCATTGGTATAAATAACTGCGATTTTACGCTAAAGTTTGATTCGGATGTATTGGAATTTGACTCGTATGAAAGCGGAGATATTGTACCGATTCCAATTGCTAACCTAAGTGTTAACAAAGCAACAGACGACACAGTTAAGTTTTTGTTTAATGATCAAAGTCAAGGAAGTATGCCAATAATCGAAAATGGATTATTTGCTACAATAACTTTCAAAATTAAAGAAAATGCCAAAACAGGCATAAGTAAATTGGAAATATCATCATATGGTGCTTTTTCTGGAAAGTCTGGAGATGGATTACAAGCAATAGTTCCAAAATTTACTTCAGGCTCTATAGAGATATCAGATAATAGCAAATTAAATGTTAAAATTGGGGACGTGGAAGGTGATCCAGGAACAGAAGTAGATGTGCCTATTAAATTTATGAACGTACCCGATATTGGAATAAATAATTGTAATTTTACACTTTATTACGATTCAAGTGTACTAGAGTTTTTATCGACAGAAGCTGGAAATATAATACCTTTAGCAATTGCTAATTATTCAAGCAATAAATCAGAAGAAGGAAAAATAAAATTTCTTTTTAGTGATTCTTCACAAGGTACAAACCCAATTAAAGAAGATGGTATTTTTGCAACCATTAAGTTTAGAATAAAAAGCAATGCCATAAAGGATACATATATAATAGATTTATATGAGTTAGGTTCATTTTCAAGTAAGAAAGATGTTTTAGAACCAATATCTACTCAGTTCTTGAGCGGAAGTGTTTATGTAAAAGGTGTAAATAGTAGTATTACACCAACAATTGCAGTACCGACGCCAAGTGCATCAGACAATATAGTAAAGATAAAAGTTAGTGACGTTAGGGCTAATAAGGGAGATACAGTTGTAGTGCCAATAATTTTCAGTCAATTACCTGAAATTGGTATAAATAACTGTAATTTTACATTAGCATATGATCATGATGTTATGGAATTTATTTCCGCTGATGCTGGCAATATTATAACATTACCGGAGGCTAACTATAGTTATAATATGCCATCGGAAGGATCAATAAAATTTCTATTTAATGATGCTACTCAAGGTGCAATGCCTATAATAAATGAAGGTAATTTTGCTAACATTAAATTTAAGATTAAACAAGATGCTGAATTTAGAAAATATTCAGTAGATGTTGTTGAAATTGGTGCTATTTCAGGGATGAGCAATGATAAACTAGTACCGCTTGAGTCACAGGTTAGTAATGGAAGTGTTACTGTTACCGATAAGCCTTTTGTAAATGTAGATATCGGTAAAGCTAGAGCAAAAGCGGGAGAAAGAATCATAATTCCTGTTAAGATTAGCAATATACCTACAATAGGAATTAATAACTGTAATTTCTCATTAAAATACGATACAAATGCTTTAGAATATATATCTAGTGAAGCAGGCGAAATAGTTCCTCTGCCATTGGCTAATTTAAGCATAAATGAGCCGGATGATGGTATTATTAAATTATTGTTTAATGATTCAACTCAAGGCACTATGCCAATAAAAGAAAATGGTATTTTTGTTAACATTGAGTTTAAAGTACTAAGTGACGCCCAGAATGGTATTTATGGTATAGAATTAGATACAATTGGGGCCTTTTCCGGTATGGCATCAGGAAAGTTAACTTCAATTGACCCGGTATTTTCAAATGGAAGTGTTGAAGTATATGATTCTGCACAAACTCCTATTCCTAGTGATGCTACACAAACACCAACTCCGACTAGTACAATAATTGTTACGCCTACTGCGACACAAGATGCATCTTATAGCATTAATGTAAATATTGGAAAAACTAGCGGAAAAGCAGGTGAAGTTATAGAAGTACCTGTGGAGTTTGATAATATACCGAGTTTTGGTGTTAACAACTGCGATTTTTCAATAAAATATGATAAAAATGTTTTTGAATATTTGTCATATGAGCCAGGAAGCATTGTAAAGGATTCATTAGTTAATTTATCATGTATTGAAAATAATGGTAAGATTAACTTGCTATTTAATGATTCAACACAGAGTAGTTCTCCAATAAAAAATAATGGAGTTTTAGTGAAACTCAAATTCAAAATAAATAGCAATGCAGCTTCAGGAACTTATCAATTAAAGGTTGAAGAATATGGAAAGTTTTCTGGTGATCTGGATGGAAAATTAACTTCTATTAAACCGATATTTGATGATGGTATCATTAATGTTGGAGATGCTACCCCGACAGCAACAGCAACACCTGCAGGAACCCCAACAGCTACACCACTATACAGGATGAATGTAGTAGTTGGAAAAGTGAATGTAGAAGCAGCAGGTGTGGAAATAGAGGTACCGGTAGAGTTTAAGAATGTACCGGAGATTGGAATTAACAATTGTGATTTTAAATTGGCGTATGATAAGGATGCATTAGAAGTAAAGAGCATAGAAGCGGGAGAAATAGTTCCTGTTCCGATAGCAAACTTTAGCGGAAACAATTCATCAGAGGGCATAATACATTTCCTGTTTAATGATGCATCACAAGGATCAATGCCAATAAAAGAAGATGGTTTGTTTGCAAAGATAGTGTTCAAAGTAAAGAGTACAGCAGCGGAAGGCGTATATGATATAACAAAGGATACAGTAGGAGCGTTCTCAGGACTTGTTGGCAAGAATATGAATGCGATAGGTGTTGAGTTCACAAACGGAAGCATAACTGTTGGAAAAGTAGTAACTACACCAACACCAACAGCAACACCGACAGCAACAGCTACCCCGACGGCGACAGCAACAGCTACTGTATCAGTGCCGACTGTAACTCCGACAGCAACAGCAACACCTGCAGGAACCCCAACAGCTACACCACTATACAGGATGAATGTAGTAGTTGGAAAAGTGAATGTAGAAGCAGCAGGTGTGGAAGTAGAGGTACCGGTAGAGTTTAAGAATGTACCGGAGATTGGAATTAACAATTGTGATTTTAAATTGGCATATGATAAGGATGCATTAGAAGTAAAGAGCATAGAAGCGGGAGAAATAGTTCCTGTTCCGATAGCAAACTTTAGCGGAAACAATTCATCAGAGGGCATAATACATTTCCTGTTTAATGATGCATCACAAGGATCAATGCCAATAAAAGAAGATGGTTTGTTTGCAAAGATAGTGTTCAAAGTAAAGAGTACAGCAGCGGAAGGCGTATATGATATAACAAAGGATACAGTAGGAGCATTCTCAGGACTTGTTGGCAAGAATATGAATGCGATAGGTGTTGAGTTCACAAACGGAAGCATAACTGTTGGAAAAGTAGTAACTACACCAACAACAACAGTAACACCGACAGCAACAGCTGCAACACCGACTACAACAGTAACACCAACAGCAACAGCTGCTACGCCAACAACAACAGTAACACCGACAGCAACAGCTGCAACACCGACTACAACAGTAACACCAACAGCAACAGCTGCTACGCCAACAGCAACAGTAACACCGACAGCAACAGCTGCTACGCCAACAACAACAGTAACACCGACAGCAACAGCTGCAACACCGACTACAACAGTAACACCGACAGCAACAGCTGCTACGCCAACAGCAACGGATGCAACACCAACTGCTTCAGAATCAGTAACGCCAACAGTGACAGCTACAGCTACGCCAACAGCAACGGATGCAACACCAACTGCATCAGAATCAGTAACACCAACAGTGACAGCTACAGCTACGCCAACAGCAACGGATGCAACACCAACTGCTTCAGAATCAGTAACGCCAACAGTGACAGCTACAGCTACGCCGACTGCAACAGCAGCGACACCAACAGCAACAGCAGCGACACCAACTGCATCAGAATCAGTAACACCAACAGTGACAGCTACAACTACGCCAACTGCAACAGCACCGACACCAACAGCAACAGCAGCGACACCAACTGCATCAGAATCAGTAACACCAACAGTGACAGCTACAGTTACGCCGACAGCAACAGCAGCGACACCAACAGCAACGGATGCAACACCAACTGCGTCAGAATCAGTAACACCAACAGTGACAGCTACAACTACGCCAACTGCAACAGCAGCGACACCAACAGCAACAGATGCAACACCAACTGCATCAGAATCAGTAACACCAACAGTGACAGCTACAGTTACGCCAACTGCAACAGCAGCGACACCAACACCAACAGCTACAGCAAAACCTGTTGAATCACCATATAATCCGCCGCCTGTTAGCAGTTCGACAGCAACACCAACAGCGACACCAACAGCTACAGCTACAGCAACACCAGCTGCATCTGCGACAGCTACGCCTTCTTCTACTCCAAGGGTGATAGTAACAATGCCAACTTCAATAATACCTGCTGTTGATGGTGCGGACATAGCTGTGTATTTAAGTTCAGATAAGAGCAGATATGAAGAATCAAGCATTATTACTTACTCCATTGAGTATAAGAATGTCGGAACAATAGATGTTACTGATGTTAAGATAAAAGCGGATATACCTAAGTTCACTACTATTTATGATGCCGCTAATGGTACCGTAAGTGGAGACAAGATTGAATGGACAATAGGTCAGCTGGCAGTTGGAGATTCATATACAAAAGAGTATAAAGTTAAGGTTGATTTATTGACCAAATCAGAGGAATATACACAAAATACTGTAGAGATAAGCAGTAAGGAAACTCTTGGTATGCCTGAAAATGATGTAAGGGCAAATGACGATAAATCAACAATTAAAGTAATGTTATACTCCAACAGGTTTACACCTGGTAGCCATAGTGCGTACATTTTAGGCTACAAGGATAAAACATTCAAGCCTTTACAAAATGTAACAAGAGCTGAGGTTGCTACTATGTTTGCTCGTATTATGGGGCTTACTATAAATAATAATGCTGAGGGAAGTTATGTTGACGTTTCAAAGAAGCATTGGGCATTTGGCTATATTGAAGCGGTGACAAAGAGCGGAATATTCAAAGGGTATATGGATTCTACTTTCCATCCCGATGCACCTATAACAAGGGCAGAGTTGGCTACAGTAATATTTAATTACCTGCAGCTTAAGAATATTAAACCATCAAAAGTTCATTTTACAGACATTGAGGGTCACTGGGCTAAAAACTATATTGAGGAGATATATAGATTTAAGCTGATTCAAGGCTATGGAGATGATTCATTTAAGCCAAATAACAAAATAATACGTGCAGAAGTTGTTGCAATGATTAATAGAATGCTTTACAGAGGACCTCTTAAGGTAGAAGAAGGTTCATTCCCAGATGTATCACCAAAATACTGGGCATTTGGAGATATTGAAGAAGCAGCTAGAGATCATAAGTATATTAGAGATGAAAAGGACGGAAGCGAAATTTTAGTTAAATAGTTATATGTTTGTTAATTAATCATATAGAATGTTGTAATACTGCTTATATAGCAGATTGCAACATTCTTTTTTATTTTCATAGATAAATCTTATTCATGGTATATGTAATAATAGTGCTTTTTATAGAATAGTAATAATGTTAGGATTCATTAAGCACTTGTATAAAGGATAAGATCTATATGCATATATATATAACATTACTGTTTTTGGGGTTAATGATAATTCTATTGAGCTGTGAATTATTTACCAACGGGATAGAATGGTTCGGAAGAAAGCTGAATTTTGGTGATGGAGTTGTAGGAAGCATATTTTCAGCAGTCGGTACATGTTTACCTGAAACATTAATTCCAATAATAGCAATTATAAGGTCAGTGGGAGGTAATGGGAATAGTTCTATAGATGTTGGTATAGGTGCAATATTAGGTGCACCTTTTATGCTGAGTACATTGGCATTTTTTATAACAGGATTAAGTGTAATTCTTTTTTATAAAAAGCGAAAAAGCGGCTTAAATATTAGGTTGAATAAAAAGATTTTTATAAGAGATATGAATTTTTTTATAGTAATGTACTCAAGTGGCATAATAGTTACGCTTACAGAAAATTTTACTGTAAAAATGACTATATCTATTGGACTGATATTAATGTATATATACTATGTTTTTCTGACAGTTAAATACGATAAAATTTCTGTAGATAGGCTTGAAACACTATATATATTAAAGTTTTTCGATGTAAGGGTAAGTTTGCCTGCAATTTTACTGCAACTATCTATTGCTTTAAGCGGAATAATATCGGGATCGTACATATTCGTGTCAAACATAGAAGAAGTTTCAAATTTGATGCAAATTTCTCCTATGATACTTGCTTTGATTATAACTCCCATTGCTACTGAATTACCTGAGAAATTTAATAGTGTAATATGGATAAGAAAAGGAAAAGATTCACTGGCGTTAGGGAATATTAGTGGTGCAATGGTATTCCAAAGTTGTATACCTGTTGCAGTGGGAGTAATGTTTACTACATGGAAGCTTAACAGTACTGCAATTGTAAGCTGCATATTATCAATGGTATCATCGATAAACGTATTAATATGGATAAAGGTAAAGAATAGGTTAACTCCTTTACCTTTTATGATTAGCGGTATGATATATATTGTTTTTATTCTTTACTTGATAATGGGCGTATTTCATTGACAGATAAGTTTTATGGATGAAAAGCTGATTTTTTAGAATGCAAAAAAATAATATTAATGTGAAAATAATATAAATAAATTATCAATGTTAAAAAATTATAGTGCTATAGGATATTATCGATGCTAAAAGACTCTTTTTCTGGTATATGGCTGATGTATTGCTTTAAACTGGCCAGTTCTACTAAAGTTAATACACTATTTTTGGCCTTTATATATTCTCTCATACGAATTAATGAATCTTCTATATTATCAATTTCTGCATGATCAATCAACATGGCCCATATGTTTGATGTGTTCTTCCATTCATTGTCGAGGTTGGTAAGTTCATTAAATGCATTTTCCCAGTCATTAGACCTTGAATTTCTTTCTACTATACCAATATAATAATCTAGTTTTTGGGCTGACTGATGCAAATAATGTGAGCTTACCAGACTAAAAGTAAACAAAGCGGATATTAATATTATTATTCCGATAAATACTTTGACGTTATGCAAATTAATTTCCCTTCCCCTCCATACTTTTTTTCTGAAAATATAGTTTTCCGGATGAATCAAGGCTTACAAACAAGGCTTCTTTTGTGTCTTTAATATCATGGTTGTTTAGCTGTGTTAAAAGCCAGTTTTCGTCAAGTTTAGCTTTTTCCAAATTACTGTAGTTGATGACGCCGTCGATAACTAGGTCTAAGGGTATACCCTCATAATCGGTTTGAATTTTTAAGTCCTCAGGCGTAACAGGTCTTTTTTGTGATTTAGGGATAATACTAAGTTGTCCGTTTGTTTCAAGGATTGCATATTCAATATCCTGAATATTGCTGGTGCCTTTTATACGTAGCTGTTCAAGCAAATCATTCAATGTATACATTTCTTTTCGCAAGTTTGCTTCATTGATTTTACCGTTTTCTATAAGGATATTGGGCTTACCGCATATAATACCGCGAGCTTTGATGCTTTTTAAAGATATTAATGACAGCAAGAGCTGCGCAAGCAATAATGTGATAATGGGGATTATGCCGTTTATCAAAGGAATACCGGTGTTTTGCATAGGTATGGCAGCCAGTTCGGATATCATAATAGCTACTGCCAATTCAAAAGGCTGGAGCTGTCCTATTTGTCTTTTTCCCATTACACGCATGACAACAACGACTAGTAAAAATAAAATAAGAGTCCTTATAAAAACTACTAACACAGAATCATCCTTTCAGTTATTTTAAATGAAGAAACATATAAATATTTGATGATAAAACGATAGTCTTAAACTTATTTTTACCTTTATTTCTTTAGTTATGTATTTATATTAAGTACGTTATTACTCTTAATCTTACATTTAGCAGAGCGAAATAACCAACGCTTTAAGGGTTTAAACACTTTTCAATATTAATGAATATATTAGGGAAAAATGTAAATCATATTTAATGTAAAGATTAATCGTAATTAATGTACATAAAACCAATGAAGATTTAACATCTGAAAGAGCAAATAACGGACAAATAAGAGGGGTTTGTTATAGAAGATGTAAAAAATTGGTTTTATATAACAATTAACGAAGGAGGTAGCTAATGTCACTTACAACAAAAGAACTTATGCTGGTTCAAGATAACATTAAAATGACACAAAACTCAATTAAGATTATGGAGAGTCTTAGCGAATTGTGTACAGATACACAGATAAAAAGCTTGTGTGAAAAGATGGCAAATGATCATAGAAGTGATTTGCAAACACTAATCAAACATATTAATTCAGCTACTATACAGTAAGGAGGATAAAGAATGAGAAGTATTACCGATCAGGAAGTAATGACTGTTTTATTGAACGAACACAAGCTTGCCGCATCTTCATTAACAAATTTAGTACTTGAAAGCAGCAACCAGTTTTTAAGAAATGATGCAACAAATATACTCACAAATACATTTAATCACCAGAAACAAATTTTTGACTTGATGGCACAAAAGGGATGGTATCAAGTTCAAAACGCAAGTCAACAGGAAATAAGCAAGGCTCAGCAGGAAGCTGCAAGGATAAACATTTAAGCTGAGGCATTTATTTTTCACATTTGGAATGGCAAATCCCTTTTGTTCGTTATTTGCTCTGCCAAATGTGAAGTACTTATTTTAATATAATAGTAACAATATATCTTAAAGAAGGAACAGTCGGATAACTATATCTGTCTGTTTCTTTTTTAATCATGTTTGATATAAAGTGTTTAATATGAATAAAGTGTTTAATATGAATAAAGTGTTTAATATAAATATAAATAAAAGGACCTCAAAAATTATTTGAAGCCCTTTTATTGTGATTCACAAAAGTGAAATTCAACTATTTATTACTGCATTTTGTACTTTTTAATTATTATGAATAAGAAGTGTGTATTTATAATATTAAAAAGCATCATTTTTTACTATGCCAGAATGCTATACTTATCTGGAAGTGTCATTCAATTTTTCAGTAGGATAGCTGTTACCAGTGTATGCCTGAAAAACTTTCTTAACTATATTACCGCCAACCTTACCTGCTTCTCTTGAAGTAAGGTCGCCGTTATATCCCTGTTTTAAGTTTACACCAATTTCCTTAGCTATTTCATACTTCATGTTATCAAATTGAGTTTTGCTGCTATTGTTGTTTGCCATTAATCTCACCTCCCTTTATAATCTTATTGTGTCTAAAACTTATAAGAATATAAGTAGTAAGTTTTGGTCGATAAATTAATCAATTCCTTTACAAATTCTGTAATATATTAACTTCTCTTAAGAAATCTTAAGCTTAAATCATCCTATTATATATTAAATACGTTATTGCTCTTAATCTTATATTTAGCAGAGCAGAATAACAAACGTTTCAAGGAATTTTACCATATACAAATAAAAAATATTAACCGCATTAATAAGTATATTGTGAGATTAATTAATCAAATTTATTATATTAAACAGTTTCAATTCATATATTTTCATATAAATATTTAAATTGAGGTGGATTAAGTGATAGGTATAAAACGTAAAACCTGTATAGTTGTTATATTGATAATGATTGTAAATATATGTACTTGTTCGTTTTCAGACGATTTGAATGAAGGTCAGTTGGTTATAAAAGCTTTTGCTTCCGAAAAGAATGAAGTTGCTGCTTCTGTTCCTGTAATAAATGCACAAGCGGCTATTGTTATGGATGCAAATAGCGGGCGTATATTGTACTCAAAAAATGCTGATCAAAGAAAGTATATTGCCAGTACTACAAAAATAATGACAGCCATAGTAACTTTGGAAAACGGAAATCTTGATGATGTAGTAACAATAAGCAAAAAGGCCGCCAGTGTTAATGGGTCGAGTATCAACTTAAGGGAAGGAGAAAAGCTCAAATTAAAAGAGTTATTATACGGTCTGATGCTCAACTCCGGTAATGATGCGGCAATAGCTATAGCTGAGCACATCGGGGGAGATGTGGAAACATTTGTAGATATGATGAATGAAAAAGCCAGAGAACTAAATCTAGTTAATACTTCTTTTAAGACACCTCATGGTTTGGATCGTGAAGGGCATTATTCTACCGCTAATGAGCTTGCTCAAATGGCAAGGTATGCCCTTCGTAATCCTGAATTTGCAGCTATATGTAAGACTGTTTCAATAAATATTACCGGGAGAAGCTTATACAATACCAATGAAATGCTGGGTTTTTATCCCGGTGCGGATGGCGTTAAAACCGGATATACCGGTCAGGCAGGAAGATGCCTTGTATGTTCTGCCACAAGGAACGGCCAAAGATTGATATCTGTTGTTCTCGGTTGCCCAACAAGAACTGTCAGGGCTGAAAGCAGCAGAAAAATACTTGACTATGCTTTTCAAAATTATAAGCAGTATACATTGATAAAGGCAGATGATGAGATAAAAAAGATACCGGTTATAAAAGGTAAAGAGAAGTTTGTTACACTGGTTTCAAATGCTGATATAACCTACCCGCTGACTGAAGAAGAATATAAAAGTTTAAAGAGAATAGAAGATACGCCTGAATATGTAAATGCTCCTGTCAATAAGGATGTGAACATGGGAAATATTACTTTTTCCATAAACGGTAATGTTATAGCCGAGGTAGAGCTAAAAACAAAGGATGATGTTTTGCACAAAGGTTTTCTTGATTATATGCTTGAAATATTGAGGGATTGGTTTCAATATATGAAGCCTTCTAAGGCCAGTTAAATTAGGTGTTTGAAGTCATTTATTGCGGCTTTCATATAAATTTATTTGTAATTTTGTATTGGAAATTTAATAATTTTATGTAATAAAGTTGGACTTGGTTAAATATGTATATATAAACATATTTAAAAAAATAGTAATGACTAATGAAATATATTATGTTATTTCTTAGTCATTCCTTACCAAAGAGGATTAATATGAAGAGAAATGCGATGTTTAATTTAAAAAAATGTGTTAAGATATCAATTCTAGTGTATGTAATTATACTGATTTTGCCACAGATGCAACCGCTTTTTACATATTATGCATATGCACAAAGCGACAGTAGTATTGTTAGTGAGGATAAGCTCATTGAAGAGCAGGCGGAATCGGAAGAAGTCGGACTTATAGAAGATAAGATGAGAGATTATGCCGATAACGGTATAAGGGAGCTTTTGCCGGAATACGATCCTAGCGGATTTATAACAAATACTGCTAAAGGAAAGTTTAATCTCAATTTAAAGGGCATATTAAATGCTGTATTTCGTTATTTCTTTAAAGAGATATATATAAATATCGGCATATTGATTAAGCTCATTGTTCTTATAGTTTTGTGTGCTATTCTTAAAAATCTTCAATCATCATTTTTAAGTACAAGTGTTGGAGAATTAGCCTTCTTTGTTTGCTATATGGCAATAGTATCGGTATTGATTGTCAGCTTAAATTCTGTATTGGCTACGGGAAGAAATATAATAGACGATATGGTTAATTTTATGCAGTCAACTATACCGATACTTATAACATTGCTTGTATCAAGCGGAAACATTACTTCCGGAGGTATATTCCAACCTCTTCTTGTAATGATTGTTGAGATTGTTGCGACAATTATGAAAAATATATTTATTCCAATAATTCTACTTTCAACCATTTTATCTCTTGTAAACAATATTTCGGATAAAGTTCAAATATCAAAGCTGGCTTCCCTTATAAAGCAAACAGGGTCAGTTATTTTGGGGCTTATACTGACTGCTTTCATAGCGATAATTACAATACAGGGATCGGTGGGTGCTGTTGTTGATGGAGTTTCAAGTAAAACTGCCAAGTTTGCAATAGGAACATTCATACCTGTAGCCGGCAAATACCTTGCGGATGCAGCTGATACCGTTTTAGGCTGTACCCTGCTTATAAAAAATGCTTCAGGAATAGCTGTAATGATAGGAATTGTGTCTATTTGCCTTGTGCCTATGATTAAAATATTTGCTCTAATTTCATTATATAAAATAGCGGCTGTGTTGGTTGAGCCTATTGCAGAAAAAAGAATTGTTACGTGCATTAATGATATAGCAGGGTCCCTTACATTTGTTTTGGGGATAGTGGCTTGTGTAGCGTTTATGTTCCTTATAGCGATTACTGCAATAATTGCATCTAGCAGTATATCAACAGCAATACGGTAAAGAAATAATTTAATTTATTATTTCAAAGGAGGAGGTTTATGATTGAATTTTTAAAGGGATGGACTCTCAATATAGTAACACTTGTAATATTTATTGTTCTTCTTGAGATTTTGATTCCCTCAGGAAGAATGAAAAAATACATTAATCTGATTTCAGGATTTATTATAATGATTGCTTTGATAACACCTGTTTTGAAGCTTATCCAGAAGGATGACGATTTAAAGGCCTTTGAGCTTTTTGAAACTGTAAATATCGGTAAAATGGATATTGACACAAAGAGTAATGTCTTAAGCGATAGTCAATCAAAACAAGTAGTGGAAGTGTATAGGCAAAAAATAATTGCTCAGTTGGAAAGTTATGCGGAACAAAACGATGATATAGAATCTGTAAATGCTGATGTAATCATAGATGAAGACCCAAATTCACAGAAATATGGTGAGATTAAAAGAGTATATATGAACCTTGTAATGAAGGATAAAAATGAGAATGCCCGGGCAGTAAGTATTATACCGAGGGTAGAGAAAATTCAGGTAGGCCCCGGCAGTAAAATTTCCATAGCCAATGTCGACCAGAGGGACAGGATAAGTAATGGGACTGATAATTCTATTGAAAATAATGTTGTAGACAGTAAGCTGGATGCATATATGAAAGATCAGATAAATGAACTTTTGGGGGTGAAGAAGGAAAATATAGTAATTACATGCCAAAGCAATAAAACAAAGACTCAAAGATAATTTACAATAGGATAATGGGAGAAGGATATGATAGAGATAAAAAAGTTGCTGGAAAAGTTATTGCAAAACAAGAATAGAAAGAAAGTTATAGAAAACTCAGTTATAGTTATCATAATCGGTATAATTGTCATTATTGCCGGCGGATTCTTGTTTCCTCAAAAAGAGAAAGAAAAAGAGAATATAAAAAGTAATGAGACACAGACTGTAGAGACAGCAGCTAAAGTAGAGAACAATGATAAGGACCAAAATGAAAAAAGACTTGAGGAACTTTTAACAAAGGTTAAAGGAGCAGGCAAGGTTAATGTCATGGTGACATATGTATCGGGAAAGGAGATTGTACCTGCTTATGATACTAAAAAGAATGAAAATGATACGGAGGAAAAAGACTCGGGAGGCGGGGTGAGAAGTATAAAGCAATATGACAGTGAAAACAAAATAGTTTATGAAGAGGTACAGGGAAATAGTAAAAAACCTATTGTTTTAAAAGAACTTATGCCGCAGGTTAAGGGTGTGGTAGTTGTCTCGGAAGGAGCATCGGATCCTGAGGTCAGAGAAAGGCTTGCTAGAGCCGTACAAGTGCTGTTGGATGTTCCTGTTCACAGAATTGAGGTTCTAGAAAGCAGAGAAAGCTATTCTAAATAATTTAATTATAAATTTGTAGGGATATGAATATAAATTATATGACAAGTATAAATAAGATTGGGGAAAAATAGTAAAAGGAGGCTTTTATATGATGGTATTTAAAAGAAAACAAATAGTTGTTCTGTCTTTAGTTTTAATGCTGGTGGTTGCCGGTTACCTTCAATATAGCTATAAGAAGGGCGACACATCGGTAAATAACAGTGAAAGTTCCAGACTTGGTGAAGCTGTTTATGTGGACAGCGAATTTGCTCTTTCGAATGATGTAAAAGAGGCAGATAAAAGTAAGGATAAAAAAGAAGATAATAAAGATGTAAAAGAAGATAATAATAAAGAAAAGGATAAGGCTAAGACAAGTGACAGTTCAGCTGATAAGGATAACTCAAAAAGCAATGATGAAGCAGACAAAAAAACAAGTGCAAACTTAGTTGCATCGAAAGAAGCCAATGATTATTTTGCAAAAGCCAAGCTTGATAAGGAGGTCAGCAGGGGAAGGAGCAGCGAAACATTGAAGGCTATTGCTGATGATCCGAATCTGACAAAGGAAGCTAGAATGGAGGCTTATGAGAAAGTTACAAGAATGGCTGAAAACGCAGATAGGGAAATGAGAATTGAAAATTTGATAAAGAAAAACGGATTCAATGATGCAATAGCATTTTTTGCAGATGACGGTAGTGTAGACATAGTTATTAAGGCTCCAAATCTTTCTTCAGCCCAAACAGCTCAAATTTATGATATTGTGTCAAGACAGGCAAATTTGGATATAGATGATATAAGAATAAAAAATATATTTTAGCATTGAACCTCCATATATTGATAATACTTATATATAATGATATAATTAACTCCTGATGAAGAGTGTTTTAGAATTATGTTCTCCAAGCGGGGAGGGTTTTTTATGGAGGAAATCAATCATGAGCTTTTAAGTGACTTAGGGACTGTTAAAGTCACTGATGAGGTTGTTGCTATAATAGCTGGAATTGCTGCCATGGAAGTGCCGGGAGTTGCGGGAATGAGCGGTGGTATTGCCGGAGAAATCGTTGAGATGCTTGGCAGAAAGAACCTCTCAAAGGGCGTTAAGGTTGAGGTAGGAGAAAAACAGGCAGCAATTGATCTATATTTAATTATTGATTATGGCTGCAGAATACCCGATGTGGCTTGGGATATTCAGGAGAGAGTAAAAAAGAGCGTAGAGACAATGACGGGTCTGAATGTAGTTGAGGTTAATATTCACATACAGGGCGTTAACTTTGATACAGAAAATAAAAACGACTCCAAAACAGAGTAAAGTGACAAATCAATTTTCTTATTAAACAAAAGAGGAGGCAAAATATGAACGGTACTTTAAAGCGGGCTATACTAGGTATATATTTTGTTGTGGTTATTATATTTACAATGGCTATTATATTTTTAACAGTCATGCCCGACTCCTTTAGAAGCGTTACAGCATATATATCGTCAAATCTACTTACTAACAATGTGTTCCAGTTTGTTATAATTTTTGGAGGCTTGGTAATACTTGGAGTCAGTGTGATATTGTTATTGTCCCAAACCAGTGATGATACAGATAAAAGGACTATAAGCAAGAAAACCGATATTGGGGAGATTAAGGTTTCACTAAATACAATTGAGAATATTGCCTTAGCAGCTACAAAAAGACTATCCGGCATTAAGGAAGCAAAAGCCTATGTATATAAGGAAACAGAAGGCGTAATTGTGGTTATAAAAGCTGTAGTACTATCGGACGTAAATATACCCATACTTTCTGAAGATATCCAGGTTAAGGTTAAGAAAACTGTAGAGGATACTTCAGGCATTAATGTAGTTGAGGTTAAGGTTATAGTTGACAATATATTTATCGGATATAATAAAAATAGGGTGGAATAAGTCCTGGAGGCAGATTATATGAATAAGGACAAAATATACAGTTTTTATAAATCTCACAAAGGTGAAGTAAATGGAGCAATAATAGGCTTTTTAGTTGCTGTGTCTATTCTTATAATTGGGTTTATTAAGTTTATTTTTATTGTAATTTGTATGGCTGTGGGGTATTATATTGGTAAGGTATTTAGTGTTGACAGGGATTATCTCAAAAAGTTCCTGGATAAAATCTTTCCTCCGGGTACTTTGAGATGATTGAACACTGTTAATTTTAATACTTAGGATTAAGAAATATGATATACGTAAGCTTGTATGGAGGTAATATTTAATGGGACGAAGAGCAGCCCGCGAAACTGCTATGAAGCTTTTATACCAGTTGGAGATACAGAAGGATGATAGGGAGCAGCAGGTGCAATACGTTTTAGAAGAAGAGAAGTTGACTGAAAATGACAAGACATATATAAATGAAGTCATAGATGGGGTATACAGTAAGCTTGAGGAAATTGACCGGCTTATTGAAAACCACGCTAAGGGTTGGAAAATCAATAGAATTTCAAAGGTTGACTTATCAATATTAAGGTTAAGTATTTATGAAGTTTGCTTTAGGGAAGATATACCCTTCAATGTTTCTATAAATGAAGCGGTTGAATTGGCGAAGAAATACAGTACTGATGATGCGGGTTCATTTGTTAACGGTATCTTGGGTAAAGTATCCAAGATATTTCCTGTACATGCAGATGGGTCTAAAGAATAGTAATTATTTATTGTGATTAACACACATACCACATTAAAGGGTGTGTGTTAATTTGTATGTGCATAAATTGATAATGCTCCCATTACTTGCAATATGGAGGTTTTATGAGCCGAGTTTACACAGTTTCCGATATAAACAGGTATTTGAGAAATATAATTTCAAGGGATATATTACTTTCAGGTCTTATGGTAAGAGGAGAAATCTCCAATTATAAAAACCATTACTCGGGACATATGTATTTTACTCTTAAGGATGAATCAAGTCTTATTAAATGTGTCATGTTCAGAACTCATAATTGCCAGTTGAAATTTATGCCTGAAAACGGCATGCGAGTTATTGTTGGCGGTTATATCTCGGTTTTTGAAAGGGATGGACAATACCAGCTTTATGCAGAGTCCATGCAGCCCGATGGGGTTGGAGCTCTTCATATGGCTTTCGAGCAGTTGAAACAGAAGCTGGAAAAGGAAGGACTTTTTGACCGAAGATTTAAAAAACCGCTTCCACGTTTACCTAGGTACGTTGGAGTTGTAACATCTTCAACCGGTTCTGTTATAAAAGATATAATTAACGTAATGGGCAGAAGGTATCCCAACATTAATATAAAGGTTTATCCGGTAGCCGTTCAGGGAGAAGGGGCTGCAAAACAAATTTCCAAGGCAATAGACAGGTTTAATGAGCTTAAATGTGTTGATGTCATTATTTTGGCTCGCGGAGGAGGATCATTAGAGGAATTATGGGCATTTAACGAGGAAGTTGTTGCAAGAAGTATATTTAAATCCCATATACCTGTTGTTTCAGCTGTTGGACATGAAACTGACTATACCATAGCTGATTTTGTGGCTGATGAAAGGGCACCGACTCCTTCGGCAGCGGCAGAAATAGTGGCACCTGACAAAGAATCACTTAAGAATGAACTAAACAACCTGGTATACCGACTAGCAAAATCATTAAACCATAACCTTATTATTCAAAGAAATAGGTTATCCCGTGTTACTGAGAGTACTGCTTTCAAGCAGCCATATGACAGGGTATATCAGGAAAGAATGAGAATAGACATTTATCAAAAAAATCTTATTAGGGCATTGCAAGTAAATTTTTCTTCATATAAATCAAGATTTGAAGTATTAGCAGGAAAGCTTGATGCATTAAGTCCCCTTAAGATAATGTCCAGGGGGTATAGTGTTGTCAAGAATAAGGAAAATGGAAAGATAGTAAAATCAATAAATGATGTTTATAAAGGAGCTGATTTGGAAATAAACTTAATGGATGGAACAGTTGATTGCAGTGTTATTTAATGCACTGATAAGGAAGGGGACAAGCTTGTTATGGAAAGAAAAAGCTATGAAGAGGCAATAATAGAGTTGGAAGATATAGTAAAAAAGCTTGAAAGGGGAGAACTTAGTCTAGAAGAGTCACTTGAAGCTTTTCAGACGGGAATAGAGTTAACAAAGTATTGCAATACAAAGCTGGATGAAATGGAAAAGAAAATAACAATTCTTCTGGAAAATGAAAAAGGTGAAATCACCGAAGAAGATTTTTCGGTTGAATAAATTTGGAGGAGAGACATGGAGTTTAATAATAAATACCAGTGTTATCTAGATTATATAAATGAGGCACTTGAGAGATTTTTGCAGGTAAGGGAGACACCGGAAAAAGCCTGCTATGAAGCTATGAAATACAGTCTTATGGCCGGAGGTAAAAGAATCAGACCGGTATTGTCACTGGCAGTGTGTGATCTTTTAGGCAAGAATTATGAAGATGTTATTGCATATGCGTGTGCTATTGAAATGATACATACCTATTCCCTTATTCATGATGACCTTCCTTCAATGGATAATGACGATTATAGAAGAGGAAGGCTTACAAACCACAAAGTTTATGGTGAAGCTCTGGCTATACTTGCAGGGGATGCTCTCCTAAATTATGCATTTGAGATAATGACTGAAGATGCCTTAAAAAATATTGACATTATTGTGAACAAGGTTAAGGCCATGCAGTATATTGCAAAGGCATCAGGAGTTACAGGAATGATAGGAGGCCAGGTGGTGGACCTCCAATCGGAGGGTAAAAAGATTCCGTTGGAAACCCTCACTTATATGCATGGATGTAAAACAGGAGCAATGATAAAGGCACCGGTTGTTTCTTCAGCAATTATATGTGGTGCGGATGATTTCAGAATATCAAGGCTCTCCGTGTTTGCAGAAAAAATTGGACTGGCATTCCAGATAAAGGATGATATATTGGATGTTGAAGGTGATCTTTCTACATTAGGTAAAAACAGCGGTAGTGATGCTTCAAACGATAAAACTACTTATATTACTGAGTATGGATTGGAGGATGCCAAAAGGATTTTGAATGAAGTAACAGATGAAGCGGTAGGTGCACTTGAGTGTTTCGGTGTAGAGGCAGACTTTCTTAGAAATATTGCTGAATTTATTGCCAAAAGAAATAATTAGTAATAGACAACCCTTTATATATGGTTGCAATTATGCTATAATCATTACTTAAGCGTGTAAGAGAAAAATATGGAGGTATTTATAAGTTATTCCTTATATTATACTCCTTATATAAAAACCGAAAGAGAGTTGAAGGTTTTTGGGTGGTATATTAAATGATATTTACTCACCGGATGATATAAAAAAACTTGACATAAATCAGCTTAAAGAGCTTGCGGAAGAGATCAGGGCTTTTTTAATAGAAAATGTGTCAAAGACTGGGGGTCACCTTGCTTCTAACCTTGGGGTTGTTGAGTTGACATTAGCGTTACATAGTGTTTTTAGTACCCCAACTGACAAAATAATATGGGATGTAGGGCATCAGTCATATGTACACAAGATTATTACAGGGAGAAAGGACAAGTTTTGCACATTAAGACAATTAGACGGTATATCGGGTTTTCCAAAGGTTAATGAATGCGAGCACGACGCTTTTAATACGGGGCATAGCAGTACTTCAATATCAGCCGCTTTAGGGATGGCAAAGGCAAGGGACATAAAAAAGGAGAAGTATTCGGTAATTGCATTGATAGGTGACGGAGCATTAACCGGTGGAATGGCATTTGAAGCACTCAATGATGCAGGCAGATCTCCAAATAATCTTATTGTCATATTGAACGATAATGAAATGTCCATATCTAAAAATGTGGGTGGTCTTTCAAAATATTTAAGAAAAATCAGAACAGAGCCTTTTTATTTCAAAGTTAAGGAAGATCTGGATATTATATTAAACAAGATTCCCGCTATAGGTAAAAGTGCTGCAAAAGCTTTGGGAAAAGTTAAGGGATCTGTTAAATATATGATCATGCCTGGAATACTGTTTGAGGAGTTAGGCTTTAAGTATTTCGGACCGATAGACGGGCATGATCTTGTTGAGCTTATTGAAGTTCTTACAAGGGCTAAAGCAATGAAAGGTCCGATATTGCTTCATGTGTGCACCCAGAAAGGTAAAGGATATACTTTTGCAGAAGAAAGTCCCCACCTTTTTCATGGAATATCACCCTTTGAAATAGAAACAGGGGAAGTTTTAGCAGCTGGGGGACCTACCTATTCCAATGTATTTGGAAGTGAGCTTGTAAGCCTTGCTGAAGAAGATGAAAGCATTGTTGCAATAACCGCAGCTATGCCAAACGGTACAGGGCTTGATCAGTTTTCAAAGAGGTTTCATGATAGATTTTTTGATGTTGGAATAGCAGAACAGCATGCTGTTACTTTTGCTGCCGGTCTCGCCAGATGCGGATTGAAACCTGCATTTGCTGTTTATTCCTCTTTTTTACAGAGAGCTTATGACCAATTGCTTCATGATATTGCACTTCAGAATCTGCATGTTGTTTTTGGCATTGACAGAGCAGGAATAGTTGGTGACGACGGAGAAACCCATCAAGGACTGTATGACCTGTCGTTCTTAAGCCACATACCTAATTTTACGATAATGGCACCATGTGATTATGATGAAATGAAAAAAATGCTTAGGTATGCATTTATGGAGCATAAGGGACCTATTGCGATTAGATATCCGAGAGGCAGGGGAAAGGATCAACTTATAGATGGAGGCGATGTCAAGCTTGGACAAGGGGTTCTTTGTAAGGAGGGAAGTGATTTAACTTTTCTTTCAATAGGTACAATGTTTGAAGTTGCACATAGTGTTACTGAGGAGCTTACAAAACGTGGTATTTCTGTAGAGCTCATCAATGCAAGGTTTGTTAAGCCCCTTGATGTTAATCTTATTGTCAATTCCGTTATGAAGACACGAAAGCTCGTAACATTAGAGGACAATACTATTAATGGAGGGTTTGGCAGCAGTGTGCTTGAAATGATAAATCAGAGGGGAATCAATGTTAAAACAAAGCTCTTCGGTTTCCCCGATCAGCCTATTCCACATGGGTCTAGAAATCAACTTTTCAAAAAGTATAAGCTTGATAAGGAATCTTTAGTTGAAGAAATATTTAAGCTATGTGAAAGACAGTAAAATTACATGTATGTAAATAGAAGATGCTTGTCATTTTGGGACAGCAAAGAATAAAGCGAAGAGCATTTGGAGGAAAAGATTTGGAAAAGGAAAGACTTGATATATTGTTGGTAAAAAAAGGACTGTTTGAAAGCAGAGAAAAGGCACGCAGCACTATTATGGCCGGTCTTGTTTATGTAAATAAAAAAAAGGAAGATAAACCTGGCTCAAAATTCAATATAGAGTCGGAAATTGAAATAAAAGATAATGCTATACCATATGTAAGTAGAGGAGGCCTTAAGCTTGAAAAGGCACTGAAATTTTTCGAAATTGACATTAAAGGTGCTAAAGCCATTGATATTGGTGCTTCAACCGGAGGGTTCACAGACTGTATGCTAAAGAATGGGGCCATTGAAGTAACTGCAGTTGATGTGGGCTATGGGCAGCTTGCCTGGGAACTCAGAAATGACAAAAGAGTAATTAATATGGAAAGAACCAATATAAGATATGTTAAGCCGGAGGAAATGGGAGATCTTAAGGATTTTGCCTCCATTGACGTATCGTTCATATCTTTAAAAAAGGTTTTGCCTGTTGTAAAGACACTGCTTAAGCAAAATGGTCAAGTGGTCTGCCTTATAAAGCCCCAATTTGAGGCCGGAAGAGAAAAGGTGGGAAAGAAGGGTGTTGTAAGGGACCCAAAAGTACACGAAGAGGTTATTGAGGATATTATAGGATTTGCTTTAAGTTTGGGATTTTCAATAAAAGGCTTGACATTTTCACCCATTAAGGGTCCTGAGGGTAATATTGAATATCTTTTGCACTTGTCAAATTGCGACTGTTCTGCATCTTCAGCAATAGAGATTTCCAAAGTTGTTGATAGTGCTCATACAGATCTGTAAGTTTACACCAATTCTTATAAATTCACTAAAAATTATTTTCAGAATTGTATTTAGTGTGTTATTATAATATAAAACTACATTAAATGTGATTGATCTGTTATATTTGTTATGTATAACGGATAAAAATTAAGGGGAAATAATGAAAACAATCGGTATAATAACAAATTCCGATAAAGATATCAATTTTGAATTTACAAAACTGGTAGCCGGCAAGATTATGGAGCTGGGCGGAAGGGTATTGATGCCACATGCATCTGCAAGTAAATTGGATTTAGAAGTAGAAATCCTTGATGAAAATGAAATTTATAAAAAAAGTGAATGCATCTTATCTCTAGGTGGGGATGGGACATATTTAAAAGTTGCCAGAAAGGCTTATGCTGCTAATGTTCCAATATTGGGGATAAATTTGGGTACTCTGGGATTTCTCACTGAAATTGAAAAATGTGATATAGATTCGACACTGCACAATATTTTAAATGACAGGTACACAATCGAAGAGCGTATGATGCTTGAAACCGTTATTTATGATAAAAATGAGGTAGTGGCGAAGGATATAGCATTAAATGATGTAGTGATTTCTAGAGGAGAACTGTCAAGAATACTCCATCTCAAAACATATATAAATAATGTATATGCCGAATCTTACCCTGGAGATGGCATCATAGTATCGAGTCCTACCGGATCCACTGCATATTCATTGTCTGCGGGCGGGCCTATTGTTGAGCCTGATCTCGACATAATAATTATTACGCCCATATGTCCGCATATATTGTATTCAAGGTCTTATATCACTGCAGCCGGAAGGGTGGTTAAGGTTGTAGTGGATGAAAACTATGAGCATAGTGCCATGGTTACTGTTGACGGTCAGAATGGATATGAGGTAAAAGGTGGATATTCCATAGAGATTAAAAAGGCTCCTTGCTTTGTAAAAATGATAAAATTGGCGGATAAAAATTTCATTAAGATATTAAGGTCAAAATTTTACATGAGGGGAGATACACTCAAGGATGAAATATAGTAGACATTCAAAAATTCTTGAACTGATAGAAAAAGAAACTATAGAGACCCAGGAAGAGATCGCTGAAAGACTTAAAGCACTTGGGTTTGATGTGACACAAGCTACAGTTTCAAGGGATATAAAGGAACTTCGCCTCATTAAGGTTATGACGGAAGATGGCAGGTATAAATATGCTCCGTTTATACCCACTGAGAGTACGATTTCCAACAGACTTCTAACCATATTTGCTGAGTCTTATGTCTCAAGTGATTATGCAAACAATATAGTTGTTGTTAAGACACTTCCAGGTATGGCACAAGCCTGTGCATCATCCATAGACTCAATGAAATGGACTGAGGTTCTTGGAACTATAGCAGGTGACGATACAATAATGATAATATGCAGAGCTGAAAAAATAGCGGAAGAAATGGTGAATAGATTTAATAAGCTTGCAAATAAAAATATATAACTAAACATCTGAACTCACTCATTGATTATTGGAGGTGGTGGCTTGCTTCAACAACTTGAAATACAGAATATTGCCTTAATTGAGAAAATTTGTATAGAAGTGGGAAAAGGCTTAAATGTATTAACCGGTGAGACTGGAGCAGGTAAATCTATAATTATCGATTCAATAAATGCAATTCTTGGAGAGAGGCTTTCAAAGGACCTAATCAGGACAGGGAAAGATAAAGCCTCTGTGGAAGCGGTTTTTCAGATAAAAAGCAACAGCATAGATGAGTTCCTAAGAGGAATTGGTGTTGAACCTGAAGAGGATGGTACATTGATTGTTTCAAGGGAGTTTACATTGACCGGAAAGAATAGCTGCAGGATAAATGGAAAAATGGCTACCGTTTCAATGTTAAAGGAACTTGGAAGCAGGTTGATTGATGTTCATGGGCAGCATGACAATCAGTCATTGCTTCGTACAGAAAGCCATATAGATCTTTTGGACTCCTTCGGAGCAAGCCGCATAAACCTTCTTAAAGAAAATTATTCAGCTCTTATTGCAGAGTATAAAAATATAAAAAGCAAAATTAGATCTCTGGCAGGTGATAAAAATGACAGGGAGAAGAAAATAGATTATTTGAGATATCAAATAGATGAAATAAAGAAGTCCAAGCTAAAAGTTGGAGAGGACGAAGATTTAATAAAACAGAGAAACATTCTTGCTAATGCTGAAAAAATTATTGAAGCGTTATCATGCGTATATGAAAATGTTTTTTCAGGAAATAATATAAAAAGGTCCATTTATGACAGCTTGAGCGATTCCATATCCCAAATGAACTCCATTTCAAAGCTTGACGATAAATATGGAAATCTTGCAATAAAGCTCGAAGAAATATCTTATCAGTTGGATGATGTTGTGGAGCTTATCAGGAAAGAAAGAGACAGTATTGAATTCAATCCGGAATTATTGGAGCAGATAGAAGAAAGAATTGACCTTATTGTAAGGCTAAAGAAAAAGTATGGTAATACCATAGAAGCAATTTTGGAATACCAGAAAAAGTGTGAAGTGGAGTATGAAGAAATAGTTAAAAGCGATGAGATTTTAAATGAGCTTAACAAAAAGCTCCTAAGTATATCTGACGAGCTTTTTAGGATTGCTTCGCAGATTAACGATGAAAGAAAAAGATCGGCAGAAATTTTAGAGGAACAAATTGGAAAAGAGCTCGAAGAATTGGAAATGAAAAAAGCTCAATTCAAGGTTAATATTGAGTTTAACTCCAAAAAAGACGAGAATGACGAGTATAAATTCTTGGCTAATGGGCTTAATAGAGTAGAGTTTCTGATTTCGCCCAATGTGGGAGAGCCATTGAAGCCTCTTTCAAAAATAGCATCCGGTGGCGAAATGTCAAGAATAATGCTTGCGATAAAGACTATACTTGCAAATGTTGATGACATTCCAACTCTTATATTTGATGAAATAGATATAGGTATAAGCGGGAAAGCTGCACAGAAGGTTGCTGAAAAGCTTTCAATAATATCTCGAAGTCATCAGGTTTTATGTGTAACCCACTTGGCACAGATAGCATGTATGGCAGATGAGCATTTCCAGATAGAAAAACAGTCGGTAGATAATCAGACAAAAACAAGCGTACGAAAGATCAATGATAATGAAATAAAAAATGAAATAGCAAGGATTTTGGGCGGTGCAAGCATTTCCGATATTACATTGAAGCATGCAGAGGAAATGCTTATGAATGCAAAAGAGTTTAAAAAGAATTTAAATTGAATGCGATAAATCTATTGGAGCAAAAAACAGTTGGTTTTATGACCTAACTGTTTTTTTATTTACCTTCAATGCATTAATTTGTTTGAATAATAAAAGTTATAAAAGGTTAACTTATCATTAATCCAAATAAAATATCATTACGGTTTAAAAACATTTTGATTAAATACCGTTAATCTTATATTTATCTTCTGCTAAATGTAAGATTAATAACGTATTTAATGTGGACATGTTAATAAATGATTTTACGGATAATAATTATTATTTCTATATGACATGGATGCTGGGAGATATAGATGATGAATTCGAAAAATAAAAGAAAAAATATTATGATATTTCTAACAATTAGCGTTTTGGTAGTTTTACTAAGTTATTCTCAAGCTCTTACCGTAATACCTGAGCAGTTGACATTGGCAGAAGGGGATGATTTTGCATATGATTTTAAAAGCCCGTTTCTTGTAAGTATAAAAGCCGATAAAGAAGGCATTATAAGCTTGATAAAGGAAAAAATTGGACAAAAAGATACCAGTACATTGGAGGTAGGTCTTTCAAATCCTTTTTCATTGAGGTCTTTGAAGCAAGGGTGTGTCAATCTTAAAATGAACTTATTTGGTTTGATTCCTGTGAAGACCATGGAAATTAATGTAATACCTAACAAGGAAGTTGTAGCCTGTGGGAATGCAATCGGTGTGAAAATAAGGACAAAAGGTCTTCTTGTGATTGGCATATCAGATGTGGAAGATACATCCGGAAATAAAAGTTTTCCGGCGAAACAAAGCGGCATAAAGCCGGGAGATATGATTTTACAAGCCAATGGAAACGATTTGGTGAGTATAAATGATTTGATTGAGCAGATTGATGAAAGCGATGGACAAGATATACATTTAAGCATCAAGCATGGAAATGAAATAGTAGAAAGGTACATCAAGCCTGTTAAATCATCGGATGATAACAGATATCATTTGGGTTTATGGGTAAGAGACAGTACAGCCGGTATAGGTACACTGACATTTTATGATCCTGATTCAAAAAGCTTTGGTGCTCTAGGACACGGTATAACTGATATTGATACAGGAAAAATAATGCCTGTAAAAGAAGGGGAAATATTAGAATCCACCATATTATCCGTTAAAAAAGGAAAGCAGGGTGCACCGGGCGAACTAAAGGGTATATTTATGGAGCAAAGAAAGAGACTTGGTGTTATAAATAAGAACTCTGAATTCGGTATATACGGAAAATTGGAGGATAATGCATCATCAAGAATAGAAGGTAAACTATACCCCGTTGCACTAAAAAGCCAGCTTAAAGAAGGTCCTGCAAAGATACTGTCAAATATTGATGGAAGCGATGTTAAAGAATATGATGTAGAAATACAAAAAGTTTCAAGGCAGAAATTGGACAGTGCAAAGGGAATGGTGATAAAAGTCACTGATCCAAGACTTTTGAGCTTAACAGGAGGAATAGTACAGGGTATGTCGGGAAGTCCAATAATTCAAGACGGGAGAATAGTAGGAGCAGTGACGCATGTTCTTGTGAATGATCCAACACGCGGATATGGAATTTTTATAGAAAAGATGCTGAAAAATGCGATTAGCAGTAATGGACAAAGCTTTGAAAAGGCGAGCTAAAAGTTTAAATTGAATTTGTAAATTTATTTATGCATAGGGTACGATGAACAGCAAAAATAGGTGCTTTATGATGATTTTATCATTCAAAGCACCTGTTTTTTTGTATGTGTATTGGGAAATTATATTTTATATACAGGAAATGAAATTAGTTAACTTTTTTGTTATGTCTTGATATAATATAAGCTATAAAGGTATTATTCATGTATGTTAAGATAAATGTATTTGGTACAAATAAATTAAAATTCCTAAATTTTAGCAATTTGCACTTGAAATTTTGTCGAAACGGAAATATAATATCTATGGAATTCATAATTTTTACAAAAGCTGAGGGGGAATTAATTTGTTAAATAAAAAAATACAGGTGGTAATTGCTGACGATAATCGTGAATTTGGTGATATATTAGCAGAATATCTAAACAATCAAAGTGATATTGAAGTTGTAGGAGTTGCAAGAGACGGTTTGGAAGCTTTTGATTTGATAGCAAATAACGGACCTGATATTGCAATATTGGATATAATTATGCCTCATCTTGATGGATTGGGAGTCTTAGAAAAAGTTAACAGCGTTCAAATGAACAAGAAACCAATGTTTATAATTCTTTCAGCAGTAGGTCAGGATAAAATAACACAACGTGCTCTGGCTTTAGGTGCAGAATACTACGTAGTTAAACCGTTTGATATGGATATACTTGTATCAAGGATTAGGCAGCTTAAAGATGTAAACCAGTCATCAATATTGATAACAGACCATGCAAACGAAAGACAGACTGTTTTTTCACCCTCTCCTAGAAACCTTGAAGCCGAGGTAACAAGCATTATGCATGAAATCGGAGTACCTGCACATATAAAAGGATATCAGTATTTAAGGGATGCAATAATAATGGTAGTAAAAGACCTAGATGTAATAAATTCTATAACCAAGCAGCTTTATCCATCAATAGCAAGAGAATACAATACTACCCCAAGCAGAGTGGAAAGGGCCATACGCCATGCTATTGAGGTTGCCTGGAGCAGAGGTCAGGTTGATGCCATAGATTCACTTTTTGGATACACTGTGAATTTAGGAAAAGGAAAGCCTACAAACTCTGAGTTTATAGCGATGGTAGCAGACAAACTCAGGTTGGAACTTAAAGTTAGTTAATGTATGTTTATAATATTATTACATATGAAAATACAATATATAATTGATAGCCAACTTTAAGAATGATAATTAAGTTGGCTTTTTTGATATAACTCAAAGCAAATAATTTTTGTATTGTAATTTATATGAAAGCGTGCTATAATCTATAAAATTTATCGATACACATTAAAAGTGTTTCGGTACAGTTGGAGGGGATAGCATGTCAGAAAGATATGAATTGAACAAAAACCTTGCCCAAATGCTTAAGGGCGGAGTAATAATGGATGTTACAAATGTTGAAGAGGCAAAAATAGCCGAGGAAGCCGGAGCTGTGGCTGTAATGGCACTTGAGAGGGTACCTGCCGATATCAGGAAACAGGGTGGTGTCGCGAGAATGTCGGACCCTAAGATGATAAAGGAAATTAAGAATGCGGTATCAATTCCTGTTATGGCCAAGTGCAGAATCGGACATATAGTTGAGGCAAGAGTTTTGGAAGCGTTAGGCATTGATTATATTGATGAAAGCGAAGTTCTTACACCGGCTGATGAAAGCTTTCATATCAATAAGCATGATTTTAAAATTCCATTTGTATGCGGAGCAAAGAACCTTGGAGAGGCTTTAAGGAGAATTGGCGAGGGGGCCTCCATGATTAGGACTAAGGGTGAAGCAGGAACAGGCAATGTAGTTGAAGCTGTAAGGCATATGAGAACTATCATGGGAGAAATCAGAAAGCTTGTCAATCTACCGACGGAAGAGCTTATGACTTATGCAAAGGAGATTTCCGCACCCTATGAGTTGGTTGTACAGGTTGCTAAGGAAGGAAAACTGCCTGTTGTAAATTTTGCGGCAGGTGGAGTAGCAACTCCTTCAGATGCTGCATTAATGATGCATTTAGGAAGTGAAGGTGTATTTGTAGGTTCGGGCATATTTAAATCCTCAAACCCGGAAAAAATGGCCAGAGCAATTGTTAAAGCAACGACTTATTACAATAATCCTGAAATAATAGCAGAGGTTTCTGAAGATTTGGGTGAAGCTATGTATGGCTTGGAAATATCACAAATTAAACCTCAAGAAATATTGTCCGACAGGGGGTGGTAATTTTGAAGACAATTGGCGTACTGGCATTACAGGGATCGTACAGGGAACATATAGATAGTTTAACAAGGATTAACAATGTTAGGCCTGTGGAAGTTAAATCACAAAAGGATATTGAATGTATAGACAGTCTTATTATACCGGGTGGTGAAAGTACTACAATAGGAAAGCTTTTAAGGGAATTTAACCTCTTACAAATTATTGGTGACAGGATACATAATGGCATGCCTGTATGGGGAACCTGTGCAGGCATGATACTGCTGGCCCGGAAGATTATTGAGGAGGACTATACTTATTTTGGTGTAATGGATATTGAAGTAAGAAGGAATGCATATGGCAGCCAGCTAGACAGCTTTGCGTGCAGTGCCACAGTGGATGATGTATCGAAAGAACCGATTAAAATGGTGTTTATTAGGGCACCGTGGATTGAAAATTTCGGCACGAATGTTGATGTGCTTGCTTCTCATGAAGGAAAAATAGTGGCTGCAAGGCAAAACAAAATGTTGGCGACATCTTTCCATCCCGAGTTGACTGATGATTTAACCTTTCACAGATATTTTGCACAATTTTGAATGGAGTGATAGCTATAGAGTTTATATTGTTTGACTGTATGGAAACTTTAATAGATATGACACAGCTTCCTGACAGGAGAGATTATGCTTTCTGGGCATATGACGGATGTGGGGCGGAATATTTGTGGAATGATTTTGAAGAGTTTTTTGATGAATATAGACTGGCTGCCGATTCAATTGCAGAAAAGTCTCCTCAATATAAAGAGCATTCCATTATGGATCGTTTTATGTTTATGCTGGATAGAAAAAACATAAAAGAAAACATAAATATACTTTTAGACAGCATATATCAAAACTACTGGAAAAATTACTCCAGTAGATGCTATGTTGATGTTGAAACGGTTAATTTGCTGGATTACTTATCAAATAAATATAAAATTGGTGTCGTTTCAAATTTTATAGTAGATAATGGTGTTGAGGATTTGCTTAAAAAAACCGGAATTATTGACTATTTTGAGTTTGTGGTTACTTCAGTCAAATGCGGCTGGAGAAAGCCTCACAAAATCATATATGATGAAGCTGTCAGTAAATCGGGGGCAAAAATTCGCGATATATGCTTTATAGGTGATGACTATGTATGTGATTATAAAGCTCCGAGAGAAATTGGAATTAAATCATATCTGTATGACAGAAATATGAAATATTCCCATATTCAAGATAGGGTTACACGTCTGATAGATTTAAAACAGCTTCTGTAATATGGGTTTCATTTAATTTAAGTTGCGGTATAGAAATAAAAGAAAAAAGAAAAGGCCAATGCGGTTATATATGCATTGGCTTTTAGTACGCCTTAAAAAATGTCAGATACCTAAAAATATGTCAAACACCGAAAAATAAGTCATTCTAAAATAATAGATTTGGTGGTATTCTAAAGGTATAAATGTATAAAATAATACATTTTTATATACATAATTGATATGTTAATTAACACCTGATTGATTAAAGAAATAAACATATAAAATATTTATTTCTACATATTTACACATATTCTATGTTTATTAATATCCCAGGGGGTAATTGAATGAAAAAAGTTGTTTCCGTTTTAATATCGCTTATTTTGACATTACAGAGCATTGGTTTAATTAGCGTAAATGCGGCAGATATTATTATGCGAAAGTCACTTGAGATAAATAAAACTGCTGTTCCGCCTATAATCGACGGAAAGATAGATGAAGCGGTTTGGAAGTCAAAAGTTAACATTCCTGTTGATTCACTTTATATAGGCAGGGGATTTAACGGAACTGAGGCAAAATTCGGGATGCTTTGGGACAATACGTACCTTTATGTTGCTGTTGATGTAAAAGAATCAGATGCAGACTTTGTATACGATTTAAATGACAAATGGGATGAGCAGGATAGCATAACAATGTTTTTTGACCCTACATCACATAAGTCATCACCTTATATATCAAGCGATATGGAAGTGAGTTTTACATATAGACCTAACAGCAATACTCCGGGATTCACATTCGGCAAATCTTTAAATTATGGGAAAAAAGATGAAAATAAGATTTTACGTGCAATAAATGAATATGGTGACGGTTGGATATGTGAAACCGCTATTCCGTGGGATATGCTTTCTTTTGATCCGTATTTGACAAAAACACTGGGATTTGAATTAATTGTTAACGATAAGGATTCGGATGGTTCAAAAGCTTCTCAGGCATGGTGTGCATATAATAAAGACTCATTTGTCAATGATACCAGCGGGTACGGGACGATAGTTTTATCCGATAAAATGGTAGAGGCTGATTCTTCCGACAACATTTTGTTTAGGGAGGATTTTGAAGGCTATAATGAAGGAGATATTCCAACCGGTTGGATATCGGATGTTAGTGAAAGAAGTACCCCCATGAGCGTAGAAAGGTTTATCTGGGATGAGATAGAAAGTAATTCATTGGTTTTCGACGGGGCGGATTCAGGTAAACAAGCTAGAATAACAGCACCTGCGCAATGGGATAATTATGTAATTGAAGTGGATGTTTGTTTTGATAAGGTGCTTGATAATAACAGGTGGGCATCAATCATGTTTAGAGTGCCTGCCAACGGAAAAAATCCTTACAATGAGATGTCAATTAGAAAGTCCGAGGTTTGGGAAATATCGTACAGAGATGAGGACAATAAATGGTCCATACCGTTTATAGGAAGTTGGAATAAGGGCTCTCTCGATTTTAACAAATCATATACAATTAAAGTTCGTGTGTTCAACAATAACATAAAAGAATATATTAAGTCGGGTGAAGATGCTGATTTTGAACTGTTGGCCGATAAGACACTTGAAGAGAATATTTTGGAAAGAGGCAAGATTGGTTTTGAAGCTGATCAGTGCAAGGTGGCTTTTGATAATATTAAGGTTACCAGGCTTACCGTAAAGGATATAAAATCTAATATAGCTTCTACTATGGAAGCTTTGTCGGGTCCTATCATTCCGACATTTACTGCAGACTATTCCGATGGAGTGACCAATGAGCCTGTTTCAGCTCAAAAAGTTAGAATATACTCTTCTGATGAAAATGTAATTAAAGTAACTGACGGTAAATTATATCCGTTAAAAGCCGGAAAATGCAAAATAAAGATTATTTACCATAATGTGGAGAAGGATATAGAAGTGAAAGTAGTTCCTTCTGCAAAAGAAATAAGAACGGTTTCCATTTCACATGATAAAGGATATATCTTTTGGACAAAAGATCATACCGATTTGTCCGATATAAAATTTACTGAGAAACTAGGTAATAACACTTCAAGAGAAATAACAGGAAGAGATTGTCAATGGTCATTTGACAACTCGGATGTAGCACAGTACAGTAATGATAAAATTCAAATTTATAGAACAGGAAAGACAACAGCTACTGTTAGCAGGAATGGTGTTTCAACAAATGTGTTATTATTTGCTAGAATGAGTACTGAAGAAAATTATGTATTATATGAGGAAGATTTCAACGGATTGTCTGATGGGGCAATGCCAAACGGATGGAAAATTAAGAAAGGTACATCTGCATCAAAGGTAGGAGTGAAAAATGGTGCTTTTGAAATAGATGCAAGAGAATCTAAGGATAATACGGCAGGTGTATTATTACCCGAGTATTTAAGCAATTTTGGGAATTATTCCATTGAAGCGGATGTAACTAATCTAGCCTCAAATAACGGAGCAAATTGGAACTCCATCATGTATCGTATTCAAAATAATGAGCTTCCATATTATCAGATGACTGTTAGAAAGGATGCAACAGCTAATAATGGAGTTGAATTTGCTGAATTTAATAAAGATGGTGCTTGGAATGTAAAGAAAACTACCTTTTTTACAGAATCTATAAATGAATCTAAAATGTATCATTATACGGTAAAGGCTTATTCAAATAGAATACGGCAATGGATAAACGGTATGCCGTTAATGGAATCGGATAAGGCAGGCAGTTATCTTAAGGGCAGAGTAGGGTTTCAGGCTAAAGGAAGTAAGATGAGGATAGATAATATCAAAATCACTTTGCTAGAAGAGCCAATGCCTGTATTGATAATAAATGAGGATAAATACGCAAGAGTTGTTGAGGCTGACACAAAAATTGCTATGGCACCCACAATAGTAAGTGAGATTTATAGTTTAGAGGATTTTGAAAGGATAGTATCTAAGGGTGCTGCAGCTACAGCTATTTTAACGGTGAATAAAGATCTTGATGTTTTAGGATATGATTCAAACAACGTTATTGGAAATGTGAGCTCAATGTATGATGTTATGAAACGCAGAGTTATACCTGCTTTCAGGGTTAATGATATGGCTTCGGCAAATGCTATTGCAAAATATTTGAAAAACAATATGATAGAAGATGCTTTTGTTATTTCAAAGAAGCCTGAGCTTGTAAGGAAAGCAAGAGAAATATACACATTTATAAGGGGAATTGTTGAGTTTGACAGTTTGTCTTCTAATGCAGGCGCCAAAGAGCTTATGTATGTGAGGGACACTGTTAACGGCAGTTTTTCAAATATAGCCCTTATCCCGAAGGATGGAGCAACTAGGTATAACATTAAGTTTCTACAGCAAAGACTCATTACAGTATGGGTTAAAGAGGCAATAGACGGCAATTCATCCTCGGATATGGAATTGGTAGGAATTCACAATATTATTACAGCTGGAGCCAACGGTATCGTAACCGATTCGCCTGAAGTGGCAAGACGAGCATTAGCATTTTACAATCATGACACAACTATAGTGAGAAAGCCATTTTTAGTTGCACATAGGGGTGCACCTAAGCTTGCTCCTGAAAACACTATAGAGGGTTGTGAAATTGCTTTTGAGCTAGGAGCCGATACTATTGAGAATGATATATATCATACAAAAGCCGATAAGGACGGAAAACAGTATTTGGTTGTTATGCATGATGAGACCATTGATCGTACAACAAACGGCTCAGGCAAGGTCTTTGAAAAGACGCTTGAAGAGCTTTCAAAATATTTTGTGAATAAGCAGTTTCCTATTAAATACCCTAATGCTAAGATTCCTACATTAGACCAGTATTTTAATAAATTTACAGGAAAGGATCAAGTTATTTTTGTCGAAATAAAGGGTAATGATCTTGTTACTGCTGACTTACATACCGATCTTGTCAGGAGAACGGGATATGATTCACATTTGGTCACCATCTCTTTTGAAAAAGAACAGTTAAGAAGGGTCAATGAAATGTTGCCGGGGATGTCATTGGGATTTTTATATGGCGGTCCTCAAAATACTTCAAATGTTTATGAATCCCTAAGATTTGCATTATTTAATGCACAGAAATCAAACTCAAGCTTTATGCCAAAATATTCTTATGTTAGCAAGGAGTTTTTGGAAATAAGCAAGCATAGAGGAATGCTGATATGTCCGTGGACTTTCAATGATAAGGCTTCAATTATAAAGTATTTTAAAATGGGTATTAGTAGCATTACAACTAATTTCCCCCAGTTCTTTTCTGACTGGGCAGCTGAATTAAATTCCAGAAATGATGAGATGTCTGTTAAAAATGGTGATTCAATTTCACTTAAAGCGGATGTTATAACATTTAAAGGTGATATAAAGGAAGTTGTACCGGATGTTGTTGTGTTAACCTGCGGGGATAAACTTGATGTAAATAATAATACTATTACTGCAAAAAAAGCAGGTGATGCATATGTAACACTTCGCTATAGTGCCAAGCTTTCAGAGGCACAGGGAGATACATATGATTTATATACTCAGCCGATAAAAATTCATGTTGAAAGTGATGAAACAATTTTAGTTGAAACGCCAACCCCTGAATTTATGGAAGAAGTGACACCAACACCTGCCCCTGTACCTTCTGTTAGAGTGGAACCTACCTTAAAGATTCCTACATCAAGTTATTCGGAGGAAATAAAAGGTCATTGGGCAGAACAATCCGTTATTGATCTTTCAGAAAAGGGTTTTATTTCAGGGTACAAAGATGGTACAATAAAGCTAAATAAATTAATTACAAGGGAGGAATTTATAAAGCTGCTTTTAACAGCTGCAGGCTATGAGCCAAGCAATAAGAAGAAATCGTCCTTTTCTGACAATGATAAGATCTCAAAATGGGCTTTAGGATACATTATTAAGGCATCGGAGTTGGGAATTATAAACGGATACAAAAATAATACAATAAGGCCGTCGGCATATGTGACACGTGCTGAAATGGCTACAATGATAATAAAAGCTTTTGGTTATGAGAAATCGGAAAATTTAACATTAAAATTTAAAGATGCTAAAAAAATACCTTCCTGGGCTGCAGGTTATGTAAATAAGGCATATGAGCTTAGCATAATTAAAGGTTACAAAGACTCTGAAATTAAACCCAATGCAAACTTATCAAGGGCAGAAGCGTTTACAGTAATTAAAAGGTGTATGGAGATTTAAAAAATACATTAGGCACAGGAGGAATATATTGTGGGAATGTTAATAGGTAAAAATGACCCATGCCCATGCGGCAGCGGGAAGAAATATAAAAAATGCTGTGATGGGGATTTAGAGTATCTTGGCACAGAAAACTATGAAGGAAGGCAGATAGTATATAACAAGACTAAAATAGAGTCAAGCAGGAAAAAAACTAGGGAATTATTAGATCAGCTTTTGGACAAGGAAACGAAGAAACCCTTGAATATAAGTATGGAAAATGGGCTGGCTTTTTTAAAGGATGCATATTTGACATTTGATGAAGCGGTTGATGAATTTAAGAAATATAGTCCGTGTGATAAGGGGTGTTGGCATTGCTGTTGTGCTATTGTAGAAACAGCAGTAATTGAAGCTGAAAATATTAGAAGGTATGTTTCAGAAAATTTTAATGAAGATGAAATTGATAATTTGACAAAAAAGGTAAAGAGCGTATTAAGGTATCAACCAAATCTGCTTCAGATGTCAAATGAAATTGTTAAGATGAATTACCTTAAACAATCAATACCATGTCCATTTTTAGACAGTAACAATTTATGTTCCATATATCCTGTAAGACCTATAAATTGCAGAAAGCATATAGTATTCTCGGCAAAGGAATTGTGTGAGAGTGGCGAAAAGGTATGCATGTATGAGAGCAGTTTAATAAACGATTCCATGGTAAATATTGCTCAAATTTCCGGCAATGTATATCGTGAAATGGTCAATAGCGGTATCAGAGTACCTATTGTAAAGCCACTACCGTCATGGTTTGCAGACGGTTTCTCTTCTTTGAATTTGTCTATATAATTTATTTTCATTTTACCGTTTAAGACAAGCTGTTAAAAGGACTGACCGATGTTAAGAAAGTTTCTGTTGGCCTGGATAATCTTTTGGTTGTAAGTGACCTATATTTTGATGGTGAAGTTCATAATGCTGTTTTATCCATTACTAATTATTGCTCTTTATGACTAACTTTTTCTTCAGTAGCCAACCAAAGAGCAATCCCACTAGGATACCAATGGCATGAGCCGGGCCACCAACAGAAACTTGAGGATTTTTTATTGTTAAAATTGCATTCACAATAAATAATGCTATCAACCAGTATTTTGAATTAGACTTTAAAATTACAGTATTAGGCTGAAGCATAACATAAGTTGCAACAGTTCCAAATGCTGCTGCTGAAGCCCCTGCAATTAATCCATCATTATATCCGATTAAAGGAGCATATATTAAAACTGATAAACTACCAATAATTCCACAAAGGGTATAGACAAAATAAACTACTTTTGCATTTGTTTCTTTATAAAGCTCAGAACCAAAGATAAGAACTAGAAACATGTTTAATAATATATGTATTAGTAGTTCATGAGAAAAAAAGACCGTTAATAAAGTCCATGGTTTTTCTAACAATATTTTGGGATCGGCATTTAACAGAAAAATATCACGAAGATTAGGAAATACATTTATTGCGATAAAGACTATTATATTAATACTTATAATAGTTAAAACAGCAGAGTTATTAGAAAAATATTTCTTAAAATTCATTTATTCCTCCAATTTATTTTTTAATATACTATAATGTATTGCTACACTATAACATACAAATAAATAAAAAGCAATCGATTATGACTTTACCGCTCCACCCTTTTTTAGTCGACTTAAATTCAATTTTGATCATATTTTCCTCCAGGCTTTTAGACGCACCCGAAGGTATATACAATTTGTATATTCAGCTGATAAAAATTCAGGTTGATAGTGATGAGACAATGCAGGGACGGGGGGATAATATTTATGGACAGTGCAAAGTACCTCAAGGGCTAAAGAATGTAGAACATATTTCAACAGGAGATTCTCACTCTGTTGCTGTGTATAGTGTAGGAAATATTGTAGCATGGGGATGGGGAAACGAAGTAGAGTGTACCATCCCCAAAGATTTGACAGGTATTACTTCTGTTACTGCAGGTGGTCGCAGTACTATGTTTTTAAAATATGACTGTACGTTAATTGGTGTTGGATATTTAAGGAATATTGTTCCGGGACAATGATTTTTGAAATACACCTATTTTGGAGCTGTTTCATTAACGTACCGAGTCGCTTTTTACTATCTTGAAAAATATTGAACAATTGTATCAGCAATTGACTTTGCCAATATAGATTGATAATAATCGTTTATTAGCCATTCAAATTCCGTAGGGTTAGGCATAAATCCGCTTTCTACAAGGATAGAAGGAGTCCATGTTCCTCTTGTAACATAAAAATTGTTTTTATGCAATCCTTTATCAGCACGGCCTAATTTATTTGTTATTCCGTTCAATACGGTTTTACCAAGAGTCTTGGCAAAATCTTCCCTATAGAATACAGAGAAGCCTTCGATTTGCGATATATCGACATTATCTGCCATACTGTTGGCATGTACCGATATAAACATATCGGGTTTAGCATTTCTTGATGCAGTCAGTCTGTCATCAAGAGAAAGTGTTTTGTCTGTTATCCTGGTTATAAGTACATTTGCACCTCGTTTTTCCAGTTCGAGCTTTAATTTAAGTGATGTAAACAGATTAAGGTCTTTTTCAGGGTAATTCAGTCCGAGAGGGCCTATTGCACCTGTTTCACTGCCGCCATGACCCGGATCGATCATTATTGTAATACCGGATAATGGTGTTTTGCCGTCAACCGCTTTAACAGGCTTTTTAACATGAATAATTATTGAGTTTTCCTTTTTTTCTACATAATATCCTTCTATGGACTTATTATCATTAAGCTTTAAAGTATATTCAGTACCCAAACCCTTTGAGGAAGCTGTAATAGATGAGAACAAAGAGTCTTGGGGAAGTACGGGCATGGACGCAGTAGATGGTGCAGGTATATTTATTTTTAAAGATGAACCTTCGAAACTCGCATATGTTGCTGCATGAGATTGTGTTAACATCTCTATAGAATCCCACTTTTTATCTTGCTTATATATCAATTTAGTGACAGCAGGAAGTGTGGAAGTAGCAGATGTATATGTGGTTACATTATTGCTTTTAATCCATTGGCCGGAAGACAGCCTTACAAAATCGTCTTTAATTGCCGTTACACGGTCTACCATTCCCTTATACAATTCATGAGCCGCACCGTCCGATGTATTGGTTGTCAAATAGGTATTTGCAACATCGGTTGTTACCTTTGCAAAGAAAGGTGAGTCTTTCATTATTATACCGATTTTTGCCGGTGCAGTTTGGGTTTTGGTTACATTTTTGTATGTCATTGTATAAACAGGAGCTCCTAAGTCAATGTTTCTAGGGGTTCCGGTGTAACTTGGGGCGGTAAATTCGTATGTATATGTTGTAGCATAGATACCGCTGCCGCTTGTACTGACTGACTTAGGCTTCAGGGTATATTTTTTACCGTCAAGCTTTACAGTAACCGTAGAACCTACAGGAGCCTGACATGAAAGTGTTATCTTTTCACCCACAGAGTAAAATGCTCTTGACTGCGGAAAAACAGAAGAAGCCGGTATGGCAGGAGAACTCATCGATGTTGGAGTTTGAACATTTTTATCCCTGTATATTATTCTTGTTATATATGAACCTTCCTGAGAAAGAGTCAATATGTTTGGACCTTCCGAAAGCGGTACTAAAGTCCCGAAATAGCCTTTATCTGAACGGCCTTCTATGGGAGTTCCGTTTAAGTAAAGGGGTTTGCTTGGGTCTGATGTACCGTAAATATAATACTTGTCTAAAGAAGTATTGATATTTGAAGTAGGTTTTGCCAAAGTTATCGGTGCTTTGGTAGTAAGATTGTCTCTATTCTCATGTATTGATTTAATTAAAGCCGATAATGAAGGTGCTTTAGCCATGGTGTTGTAGTTAAAGAAAATGCTTCCTTTAACTTCGGGAGTTTTTTCATTGAGTTTAAGCTGCCTTTCTATTTCGGAAATACCGTACCAAGGGCTGGATGGATCAGTGTTATTTGATAAATAAGCAGCCTGACCTATATACAAATCCACTCCTGTACCCTTAACCGTATTCGCCCACCATGTAAGGAGTTTGGAGTAATCGGCGAGGTTATGACCAATGTACCAATAGAGCTGAGGTGCAATGTAATCTATCATGCTTTCCTTAACCCATTTGCGGGTATCGGCATAATGGCTGTAATATGATTCACCGCCATTTGTATCGCTGCCAAGAGGATTTTTCTTTTTATTGGCCCAAATTCCAAATGGGCTGATACCGAAGCGTATATCCTTGTTTTTAGCTTTAATTGCATTCGATAGATCATATATGAGCTTGTTTACGTTGGACCTTCTCCAATCGTCAACATTTTTAAAACCTGAACCGTATTTTTTATAGGTTGCATTATCGTTAAAATCAGTGCCTGGATAGAAATAATCATCAAAATGAATTCCGTCAACCTGATAGTTATCAATTATTTCCAATGCTCCATCTATGATTAGCTTGCGGACTTCAGGTATTCCGGGATCGTAATAGTAGTTTCCGTCCTTATATTTTATAACCCATTCAGGATGTAAACGTGCGGGATTTGAGGGTGCTAAAGAATTTAGCGTGTCTTTTGCATCGGTAGTGGATTTTTTTGTAATTCTGTAAGGATTTATCCATGCATGCAAAGTCAGACCGCGTTTGTGTGCTTCATCCACCCAAAATTTTAACGGATCAAATGAATTTGATGGGCTTAACCCTTGTTTACCGGTCAAATATTTTGACCATGGAAAGTATTTGGATTGATATAATGCATCCGAAGTAGGACGTACCTGCAGGAATATGGCATTAAGCCTTAAGTCTTTGGCATAATCCAATACCTTTAATGCTTCTTGCTTGAGAGTTTCTGAGTCTGTTGTAGGTTTTTGAGGATAGTCAATATTAACTACAGTTGCGACCCATAAACCTCTTAAGTCGTTTGAAACAGGGGCATCAGCTGCATCATCAGCTACAACATCGGGTGCATCGGTAACAGGGGATGAAGTTGAATTAGCCATTGCAGTGATAGGAGACAATGATGCAGACGATGGTATCGATGTAGATAAAATGGTTATTATTAATAAAAGTTTGATAATGTTTTTCATATGTATCTCCTAATCTTTAAGATTTTATAAGGATATTTCAACAAAATCATTATAATGAAAGTTATATTTTCAATATTAATAAGATTTTGAAATACCCCCACTGGCCAGTTAGTATAAATAACTTTTCTACAAATAATTTAAAAAAACCTTTGGTAAAGATATACTTAATATGTTTGTAACAATTCCGTAAGGAACAAGAAACATTGCTATCTTTAAGCAATGATTGTTCTCATGATAAATTGCTATATTAAACATGTAATAATTTTTTAATAATTCAAAAATAAAAATAAATCAGAATTTTGTGTTAAGTTTTTAAAAATGGTGTCGATAATTATTGTGAGTATAAAAATTTACTCCCCTAATCGCCCTTTATGGGCTTTTTTTTTGCCTTTTAACTCTACAATATCAAAAATAAATCGAAAATTCAAAGAAAATTTTATGAAATACATTATTTATAGCAGCAAAATTACATATTTTACTAAGTTTTTTTTATTAAATTTACCCAATAATAATATTTAAGATAAATTATAAGGAAGTGTAAAAATGAATGAAGAAAGCAAGGTGACTTTTGGTAAACAGTTTAAATCATTAGAGACTGTTGAAGAACAAAGTGCAAAGACAGAAAGTGTTGAAGCCCTTAAGGAAATGGGTACCACTCCGCTTATTACTAATAAGGGAAATATTCACTGCCTTACTGTAATTGGGCAGATTGAAGGACACATGGTGCTGCCGCCGCAAAATAAAACAACAAAGTATGAGCATGTAATTCCTCAGTTGGTTGCAATTGAGGAAAACCCGGAAATTGATGGCCTGCTGCTTATATTAAATACAGTTGGCGGAGATGTGGAAGCCGGACTGGCTATAGCTGAAATGATAGCAAGTATGTCTAAACCTACTGTTTCTTTGGTATTAGGGGGAGGGCACAGTATTGGAGTTCCCATGGCTGTTTCTACATCCTATTCCTTTATTGCACCTTCTGCTACCATGACTATTCACCCAATAAGGCTCAATGGAATGATAATAGGAGTTCCACAGGCATATGAATACTTTGATAAAATGCAGGAGAGAGTTGTGCAGTTTGTATCGAAGAATTCAAAAATAACAAGGGAAAAATTCAAAGAGCTCATGCTTAAAACCGGTGAATTGGCAAATGATGTAGGTACTGTGTTGTTTGGGGAAGAAGCTGTTAAAAATGGAATTATTGATGATTTAGGGGGACTGTCCGATGCTTTAAAAAAGCTATATGAACTTATAGATGCTAAGAAGGATGCGGCTAAAAATACCGAAAGAGGACCTCTTCAATGATTCTATACACTATAGTACCTGATGAAACTATTTTTAATTATGATAATTCCATAAATAACAGCACTAATGCTTCACAAAATGCAGCAACAATGGAAATGGAATATATGGGCGAGAAGGTGCAGGTATACAAAAACAGCAATAACAAGTATGTAATAGGAAGAATACTAAGTACTTCTCTATCGGCATATTTGAATCCAAAACTCCAACCGGGAAGAGAAATAAATTAAAGTGTGATTATTAATTCTGTAAATGCCAGCATTTATTGTTACTTATTTCACTGTGGAAAAGATAAAAAAAATATGTTATATTAAAAACGAAGTTAGTAATTATATTACTAACTTTTTCGATGTTTTGGGGGTGCAAAAGTGAAGGTAAAAAGAGTACAAAAGAAGAAATATAAGAAAAGTGAAAATGGAATATTGAGATACAATAATGAGATAATTGGTCTAATACTCCTAACTCTCGGTATCCTTACTTTTATATCAATGATTAATCCCGAGCTTATTGGGGCATTTGGAAATTTTTCAAAAAGTGTTCTTTTAGGATTTGTGGGATTGCCTGCATATGTGATTCCACCAATGCTCATAGTATATTCTGCTTTTATGATTTTTAAAAAGAACCATATTTTAAATATAAAATATATACATATAATAATAGTGCTGTTGATGTTATCATCAATTATCAGTACAGTCTTTTACAATTCCAACCACGAAGAACAAAGATTTACCAATTTGAGTGTTATAGGCTATATCGGTGAGTTTTATGATCTCGGCAACGAATTTATAGGCGGAGGAATATTAGGGGGAATTATAAGTACACCTCTTATAATGGTTTTTCGCACTCTAGGAACTCTTATAATTCTAACTTCATTTTCTATTATAATGCTTATACGCCTTACAAATATTTCTTTGGCTGGCTTCTTGAAAGGTGTTAAAAAGAAAAGCAGCGAATTAAAAGTCATAAAAGGTGCCGGAAATGCTGTCAGAAATAAATTTAAGGGCGGTGTGGCAGATGATGAAGGTCTTGTTCCAAAAAGAAAGTTTAAGCTCATTAGCTTCAACACAGGCAATGATGATGAAGATAGTGATGATGAAGACGATTTGGATTTAAATGCCAATAGGAAAAATGCCAAGGATACCAGGAACGATAGTAAAAATGAATTTGATGATTCCATTGAAGAAGATTCTAAATCCCATCAGGAGAAACCTGGTATTGAGTCTTTTATGGATGAAGATGTAGAATTCATTATGAAGGATGTAAAAAAGAAGAAAATTGACGTGGAAAGCTTAAAAAATGATGTGGATAGGGAAATATCATCACAGGAAGCAGTTGGTTCCGGTTATGTTTTTCCTCCCCTTGAGCTTTTAAACGACAATGATCAGAAAATCAGTGATATAAAGGCATTAAAAAATTCCGCAATGGAAGTAGCTAAAAAGCTTGAAGATACTTTAAAAAGCTTTGGTGTTGATGCGAAAGTTATTAATATAAGCAGAGGGCCCGCTGTTACTCGATATGAGCTGCAGCCGAGTCCCGGTGTAAAGGTTAGCAAAATCGTCAATCTTGCAGATGATATATCGTTAAATCTTGCTGCTTCTGGAGTAAGGATAGAAGCACCGATTCCGGGAAAGGCGGCAATCGGTATAGAGGTACCTAATAAAGAGGTCATTCCCGTTTTCTTAAAAGAGGTTGTGGAATCCAAAGAATTCCAGGAATATCCATCCAAGCTTGCATTTTCAATTGGGAAGGATATATCCGGTAATACCATTGTTGGGGATATAGGTAAAATGCCTCATATGCTTATTGCAGGCTCTACAGGCTCAGGTAAAAGTGTTTGTATTAACAGCATAATTGTAAGTTTACTTTATAAATCATCTCCCGATGAAGTAAAGCTTTTGATGGTTGACCCTAAGGTAGTTGAGCTTGGTATTTATAACGGAATACCCCATCTTCTGATTCCTGTTGTTACAGATGCAAAGAAAGCTGCCGGAGCACTTAATTGGGCTGTACAGGAAATGGTTAACAGATACAAGCTTTTTGCAGAAAAGGGAGTAAGAGACATTAAAGGATATAATTCGGTAGTAGCTGAAGATGGTCAGCAAAAGAAGCTTCCTCAGGTTGTCATAATAATTGATGAGCTGGCAGACCTGATGATGGTTGCTCCTAATGAGGTGGAAGATGCCATATGCAGGCTTGCACAAATGGCCAGGGCAGCAGGAATGCATCTTGTAATAGCGACTCAGAGGCCTTCTGTAGACGTTATTACCGGGGTAATAAAGGCAAATATTCCATCAAGGATAGCCTTTGCAGTAAGCTCTCAGGTGGATTCGAGAACAATACTTGATATGGCTGGTGCGGAAAAGCTTTTAGGAAAAGGGGACATGCTGTTTTATCCTGTTGGAGAGCCGAAGCCCATAAGAGTAAAAGGTACATTTGTTTCGGATAAAGAGGTTGAAAGAGTTGTTGACTTCATCAAGACACAAGGTGAAGTGGAGTATAATAATGACCTTATAGACGAGATCAGCAATCTTAACAGCAATAATGAAGAAGAAAACGATCCCGGAGATAATGACAGCTTGTTGCCGCAGGCTACGGAGTTGGTTGTAGAAGCAGGCATGGCATCTGTTTCTCTTATACAGAGAAAATTCAAAGTAGGATATGCCAGGGCTGCCAGAATTATAGATCAGATGGAAGCTAGGGGCATTGTTGGGAAATTTGAGGGCAGCAAACCCAGACAGGTTCTTATATCCAGGCAACAATGGCAGGAACTTCAAATGAGCGAAAACAAATAGTATACATGTTATATTTTGTGAATATATTTATTAATGAGATAGATTAGTATTTAATCTAAATAAAGATTTAATTTATTTAATCAAACTGAAGTTTTTAAATTTTGAATAAAAAAGCTTTATTGTTAAATAATTTTGTTGTATAATTGTAAAGTCGTGGTTTACTTTATGTTAAGAAAGATAGAGAGATAAAAAGAAGCTTATTGATCTGATATTATTTGAATTTAGTTATATGATTTAAGTCAAATCCCCAGAAAAATTGTGTATAATATTGCATAAAAATCAACTAAAATATCAGTACTTTTTATAACGGTTTGCACAAAATTATTCACTTGACATATTGTTTATCCAGAATTAATATATAATTTAGAAACAGCAATTTTAGGTTACTGTCTAACACTAGAACTGACTGGGTTTTGGTATTATTTCATGGAGTTTTGGTACCGAGCCTTTTCTCCATGAGCTGATATAAATATATATATACATAAGGAGGACAGTTATTTAATGAAAAAGTGCAAAAGGCTTTTAGCAGTTGTGGCTTGTGTATCATTGATGGCAGCTACATTTGCGGCATGTGGTGAAAAAACAGAGCCAGATGCTTTGATAGAGCCATCTCCAGCTAAAGAAGCGGCAGCAGCTCCTTCTGCGGAAGCCAGTGCTTCAGTTTCTGGGGCACCCGAGGATAGAACGGCATTAAAAGGTGAAATAACATTTTGGCACTTTAACAAAGATGAGGGCCCAAATATTGTAAAATCATTTAATGCTGCTTATCCGAACATTAAAGTCAACATTTCAATCGTACCCGACAAAGATCAACAGTATCAGAACAAAATCACTTCTGCAATAAGAGCTGGTTCAGGTGTACCTGATGTGTTTCCGGCAGAGGCAGCATTTGTAAAAAGATTTGTTGAAATGCCAGATGCATATGCAGATTTGACTGAAAGGGCTAAGGATATTATAGGAAACATGATACCTTATACCGTTGCAGTTGGGACTGATGGAAATGCTTGTTTAAGAGCATTATCACACCAGGCAGCAGCTGGAGCTGTGGCTTACAAAAAGGGTGCTGCCAAACAATATCTCGGTACAGACGATCCGGCAGTTATAGCTGAAATGATTTCGACACCTGAGAAGATGCTTGAAACGGCAAAGACTTTAAAAGAAAAGAGTGCTGGCAGAGTATCTTTGTTCCCGACTTTTGAGGAACCTCAAAAAATGTATATTGGTGGTCGTGGTCAGGGTTGGGTTGTCGATAACAAACTTATTATCGACCAGAAAATGTTGGACTTCATTGATTTCGCAAAAAAGCTTAGAGACAACAAGTACGAAGCTTCATTTGACCAGTGGTCGCCGGGATGGTCAACTGCAATTGCGTCAGATGAAATAGCTTTGATGTGGGCTTGCCCTACATGGGGGGTTCCATGGATTGTTGGATCAAACGACAAGAACGCTACGGAGGGAGGCAGATGGGGTATAGTAAAGCCACCATTTACATACTTCTGGGGTGGCACATGGTTCGGAATTTATAGCAAGTCAGAGAAACAAGAGCTTGCTTGGGAATTCTTAAAGTACTTTACAGCTGACAACGATGCAATGAAAAAGTGGGCATTGGAAAATCAGGACTTTCCCAATAACCTTACAGTCATTTCTGAGGGGGCTGGAGAGATCAGTAAGATTATGGGAGTCGATTTGTTTAAGTTCTATGAGCCATTTGTTAATGACATCAATGGTAACATACTTACTAAATATGATGACACCATTGAGAATGCATTTGTTGACACAATGAGGTCATATCTTGCTGGCAAGATAAATACCAAGGACGATATGATCAAGGCATTCAAGGATAAGGTTAAGACTAACTTGAAGGACATAACTGTCGAGTAATTTTTTAATTCCTGCCCTGTGAGCCTTTTATAAGGTTACCGGGGACAACTTAATTAAATATTTTAGGAGGGGGAACTTTGTTAAATAAATTAAGAGCAGGAGATAAATACGGTCAATACGGCTATATTTTTATTGCCCCTTTTTTCTTGGTACTAGCTGTTTTTACCTTGTTTCCTATGGTATACACTTTATGGTTAAGCTTCAATTACTGGGATGGAGGTACTATTCCGCCTGAATTTATCGGTTTGGATAATTTTAGGGAATTAATTAAGGACAGTACTTTTAGACAGTGTTTGGCAAACACAGTAATCATATGGTTAGGAAACGTTATACCACAGATGATATTTGCCATAGGTTTAGCAGCAATATTGACAGACAGAAAAGCACAAATAAAGGCAGCAGGTTTTTTCAGAGCAATATTTTATTTGCCGAATCTTGTAACAATGGCATCAGTTGGTTTGCTTTTTTATTACATTCTCGACTGGCAAGCAGGCTCATTAAACATGCTTCTTATAAAGCTTGGGGTTTTGTCTGAGCCGTTCTATTGGCTTCAGGATGTAACTGCAACAAGAGGAGCTATTTCATTTACATTGTGGTGGATGTGGTTTGGTTACAGTATGATCATATTCATGGCAGGTATTAAAGCTATACCTGATGATTTGTATGAAGCTGCAGATGTTGATGGGGCTAACAGATGGCAGGTGTTCAGACACATAACTATACCTGGCATAAAAGGAAGTATCATGTACAATATTGTTACATCAGTTATAGGTGGTTTGACAATATTTGATATTCCTTACGTTTTGACAAATGGTGTTGGTGCACCGTTGGATAAAGCTTATACTTTAGTTATGTATATGTTTAATATGACTATTAAAAACATGAATTACGGGTATGGTGCAACAATATATGCTGGTATGTTTGTCATAGTAGTAATCTGTGTTGCAATTACCTTCAAGCTTCTTGACAAAAAATTAGCTAATTAAGGGGTGGATATAATGAGCTATAGTGCGAACTATAGTGGCACTGCAAAGAACTTAAACAGTAATTTTTATACTGTTAAGAAAAAGGGGAAATTTAGCATTGGAAAGACAATATTATATATATTCTTGACTGCATTAGGTATAATATGCTTTCTTCCTTTTTACTTCATGATTATAAACTGTACTCATTCTAGTGTAGATATAGCACAGAAGCTTTTGATTTTACCTGGCTTTGAGTTTCTGGAAAACTATAAAAGAATGACATTACTGGTTCCTATATGGAAAGGTATGCGTAACAGTATTATTATTGCAGTTAGTGCTACTGTATTATCAGGTTATTTTGGTGCGTTGACTTCCTTTGGTTTTGCAAAATATAAATTTAAAGGAAAAGAATTTTTATTCGCTATTGTATTGGGATCTTTGATCATTCCACAGCAGATAGCACTTGCCGGTATAAGTGAGGTTATGTATTCATTACATCTAATGAATAACAGACTTGCATTAATAATTCCTGCAATTGCGAATCCTTCAATGGTATTCTTTACACGTTATTATATACAGGCTGCTGTTTCAGATTCGGTATTGGAATCTGCCAGAATGGACGGTTGTTCAGAGTTCAGGATATTTAACAGCATAGTAATTCCGATGATTATACCTTCATTGGCTACTATGTCAATATTCACTTTTATAGGTTCATGGAACAGTTACTTATTGCCATTGTTTATTTTGAATACACAAGAAAAGTATACAATGCCTCTTATGGCAGCTCTTGCTAAGGGTGTTTATCAGAACGACTACGGTGCAGTTTATTCTGCCATTGCAATGTCAATGCTGCCTGTTATGATTGTGTTCTCATTCTGTTCTAAATATATAATAGGCGGATTAACAGCTGGAGCTGTAAAAGAATAATTTTTGAATATTTATTTATTTTAAGTTGCTATTAAACTAAATAAATTTTGGATATAAGGCTGTTATAAGGTTTTTTATATAAAATTTACACCCTATAATGGTCTTTTTGTAGGTACAAGTTTTTTGAAGGGTTAAAGTTTGTTTTGAAGTGAATACAAAAAATCATAATTACACATTTAAATGTTAAATATATAGAATGTGTCTTTAAATACTTGAAAGGAGCTTACAGAATGAAGTTTGGATACTTTGACGATAAAAACAGGGAATATGTCATAAATACGCCGAAAACTCCATATCCCTGGATAAACTACTTAGGCAGCGATGATATGTTCGGCCTTATTTCCAATACTGCAGGAGGTTACTGTTTTTATAAGGATGCAAGACTTAGAAGAATAACAAGATACAGATATAATAATATTCCTCTTGATAATGGCGGAAGGTATTTCTACATTAAGGACGGAAATGAATACTATTCACCAAGCTGGATGCCTGTTAAAAAGGATCTTGACAGCTATGAATGCAGACACGGTCTTGGCTACACAAAAATAAAGGGTGTTAAAAACAACCTTCAGACTGAAATTACTTACACAATTCCACTCGGCGATAATGTGGAGATACACAGAGTATCATTAAAAAATATCGGAAGCAGTGCGAAAGAAATTTCATTGTTTTCATTCATAGAATTCTGTTTGTATAATGCATATGACGATATGACAAACTATCAAAGAACTTACAGTATAGGTGCTGTAGAAGTTGAAGGAAGTGTTGTTTATCATAAAACAGATTACAGAGAAAGACGCAATCATTTTGCATTTTATAGTGTAAATACTCCTATTGACGGATTTGATACAGACAGAGATTCATTCTTAGGACAGTTCAATGGTTTGCATGAGCCTGAGGTTGTTGCTGAAGGCAAATCAAGAAATTCTATAGCTGCAGGATGGAATCCTATTGCATCCCATGGAATCAATGTAAAGCTTGCTCCTAACGAAGAAAAAGTATTTGTTTTCGTATTGGGATATGTTGAAAATAAACCGGAAGAAAAATGGGCGGCTAAAGGAGTTATCAATAAGACAAAAGCTTTAGCTTTAATTGAAAAGTATAAGGACAACAATGCGGTTGAAAAGGCTTTGGCAGATTTGGCAAAGCATTGGGACAACTTGTTGTCGAAATACTCAGTTGAAAGTCATGATGAAAAATTAAATAGAATGGTTAATATATGGAATCCATACCAGTGTATGACTACATTCAATATGTCGAGAAGTGCTTCATTCTTCGAAACAGGTATAGGAAGAGGTATGGGCTTTAGAGATTCAAACCAGGATCTTCTTGGATTTGTTCATCAGATACCTCATAAAGCAAGACAAAGAATACTTGACATTGCTGCAACACAGTTTGAAGATGGAAGTGCTTACCATCAGTATCAGCCGCTTACTAAAAAGGGTAACAATGAAATCGGATCAGGGTTTAATGATGATCCATTATGGCTGATTCTTGCCACTACAGCTTATATTAAGGAAACAGGCGATTTATCAATATTGGACGAGCAGGTTCCATATGACTGCAATCCAAATAACACAGGTACATTGCTTGAGCATCTTGAGAAATCATTCAATTTCACATTAAATAATTTAGGACCTCACGGATTGCCGCTTATAGGAAGAGCAGACTGGAATGACTGCTTGAACCTTAACTGCTTCTCTGAAAATCCTGATGAGTCTTTCCAGACTTGCCAGAACAAGCAGGGAAGAACTGCAGAGTCAGTGTTTATTGGCGGTATGTTCGTTTATATAGGAAAAGAGTATGCAAAGCTTTATGAAAAGCTGGGTAATAAAGAGAAGAGCGAGAGCATCACTAAAGAAGTTGAAAAGATGAAGGAATGTGTGGAAACTCATGGATATGATAAGGATTGGTTCCTGCGTGCTTATGACTACTATGGAAACAAAGTAGGAAGTGATGAGAACGAAGAAGGTAAAATCTTTATTGAGCCACAGGGATTCTGCGTAATGGCGGGAATCGGAGTTGAAAGCGGTAAAGCTTTAAGGGCTATGGAATCTGTTGACAAGTACCTTAACACAAAATACGGTTGTGTTCTTCAGCATCCGGCATATAGTGAATATCATCTTAATCTGGGAGAAATTTCTTCATATCCTCCAGGATACAAGGAAAATGCTGGTATATTCTGCCATAACAATCCATGGATAATGATTGCTGAAACAGTTTTAGGCAGAGGAGAAAAGGCATTTGAATACTATTCAAAGATAGCTCCTGCATACATTGAGGATATCAGCGAAATTCACAAAATGGAGCCGTATGTTTATGCTCAGATGATTGCTGGTAAGGATGCTGTTAAGCCTGGTGAAGCAAAGAACTCATGGCTTACGGGAACAGCTGCATGGAACTACGAAGCAATAACAAAATGGATATTAGGTGTAAAACCTGACTATGATGGAATTGTTGTTGATCCATGTATTCCAAAGGATTGGGATAATATTAAAATTAAGAGGGTTTTCAGAGATACTGTATACAATATTACAATAAAGAACCCAAATAAAATAAATAAGGGTGTTAAGAAGGTTATAATTGATGGAGTAGAAAAGGAAGGTAACTTCATACCCCATATCCAGGATAAGGGTACTCACAATGTTGAAGTAATAATGGGATAATAACAAATCCTAGAAATTTCAATATTTTGTAAAAGCAAACACTTTATACCTTTATTGCTGAAAAACATACTCTATCAGAGTAGACAGCTTAATACAGGTATAAAGTGTTTTATCATATTATTTAAGATATAATAATTATTTTAAAGAAGGTGTGCTATGAATAATGTGAAAATTAGCGAGATTACATATTCCCACTTTGGAAAATGTGTTGAAATATCCAATAGTGAGGTAAATCTTGTAGTAACGTTGGAATTCGGCCCAAGAATTATTAGATTTGGTTTTATTGGGGGACAAAATGAGTTTTGTGAGAATGCCGACATAAGTGTGGATTCAAAGTACGGAAAATGGATGATCAGGGGAGGGCACAGGCTGTGGCATAGTCCGGAAAACGTACCGAGGACATACATAGCAGATAACAATCCTGTGAAATATGAAATTATTGAAAATGGAATCCATGTTACACAAGAGATTGAGCCGTGGACACAAATTCAGAAGGAAATGTATATTACACTTGAGCCTGATCGTAATAAAGTAAATATAGTACATAAATTGACAAACTTTAATGCCTGGCCTGTGGAACTGTCAACATGGACTGTAACTGTAATGGAACCGGGGGGCAAGGAAATAATACCACTTTCAAAAAGCAGCACGGGAAGTTTGCCAAACAGATCCATTGTTCTATGGCCTTATAGCCGTATAAACGATGAGCGTGTTTCATGGTTAGACAAATACGTGGTATTGGACATAAGACCTGCAAAAGACGAGTCTTTTAAAATGGGAACAAACAATGATGAAGGATGGGCGGCTTATATTAGAAATGGCAGCCTATTCATAAAAAGATCGGAATATATTTCAGGTATGAACTATCCCGATTCGGGTTCTTCCTATGAAACATATACCAACGGTAAGCTAGTAGAGATGGAAATGTTAAGTCCTTTAGAGAAGCTGGAAATAGAAGGCTCATCTACTCTTATAGAGACATGGGAGCTTAAAAAGGGTATAACGATTGATGAGTTTACAGAAGAAAATATAGATAATTTGGTTTCGAAATATATTTTATGTAAGGATTAATAATTGATTAAAGAAATACTTCCCCTTGTGAGTGCATGTTAGCGAAAGTGAGGAGAACCAAAAATAAGCATAGTAGGGGGAGGTATTTCTTTAATATGAAATTAGTTAAATATGAAATTGGTTAAAAATGTATTACTCGAATTTCTCTGATGAAAAATATCTTCTTGGCATTATAAGCCATGCCGCAAAATAAAATAATATGGAAAGTCCGCCAAATACAGTTAATAAAACCCAAACCAATCTAACTAAAGTTGAATCAATTCCAAAGTAATCAGCTATTCCACCGCAAACTCCAGCAATTTTTTTATCGTTATCTGAAAGATACAATTTTTTATACATAATAATCAGTTCCTCCAAAAAAATATTTGATATTGCCTTTATTAAATTATACGGAAGTAATAACATTGTGTCTGATAATTTTAATATAAAAATTAAAAAAATTATAAAAAATTATAAAGTACATTAAAATAATTAATTTAATTTCTTTGGTTGTTACAATATGTATTAAGTATCAAAATATATATTGAACCAAAATTCTATGTGAACATGGTGCTGAATATTTTATCAAAAGTTATATTAAAGGCATTCTTGATTGGTTATTTGTGATAAAATAAAAAAAAGGACTACTTTTTAATATATATGAATTTTTAAAATAAAAGGAAATAGAATTTATTTAGGGGGGGTTACAATGAAAAAAACAGGCAAATGTTTAAGAAAGGCATGTGTTTTTTTATTGGTGCTGACATTGACAACATCTGCCACACCTTTTGGAAGTAAAACATATGCTGAAGGATTTGACTACGCTACGGCACTTAGGTATGCCATTGAGTTTTATGATGCCAACAAGTGCGGTAAGGAAGCAGTCGAAGATAATGTTTTTGAGTGGAGAACAGGACCATGTCATGTTACCGATGGTGTGGATGTAGGTCTGGATTTGACCGGTGGCTTTCATGATGCTGGTGACCATGTTAAATTCGGTTTGCCACAGGGATATACCGCATCGGTCCTTGGTTGGTCAATATATGAATTTAGAGATGTCTTTGATGCAACTGGAAATACCGATAAAATGCTTTCGCAGCTAAAATATTTTACAGATTATTTTTTAAAATGCCATCCGGACCCTACAACTTTTTATTATCAATTAGGGGACGGTATAATTGATCACCAGTATTGGGGAGCACCGGAGCTTCAGACAGGTGATAGACCTACTCTTTTTGTAGCAAATCCAAGTAATCCTGCTACCGACGTGGTAGGGGAAACTGTTGCCGCTCTGGCACTAATGTATTTAAACTATAAAAGCATAGATTCCATATATGCCGATAAATGTCTAAAAGCTGCAAAGGAGCTTTATCAGCTTTGCAAAGCATCACCTAAAATAGGGGAATATCAATTTTTTTACCAGTCAACAAGCATGTATGATGATTTGGCTTGGGGAGCAATATGGCTCTATGTTGCAGAAAAGGACGAGAAATATTTGACTGAGGCAAAACAATATGCCCTTGAGAAGAATATTAATCAGGAGGATCCTCTGAAAAATAGATGGACAATGTGCTGGGACAATATGTATCTTGCAGCTCATTTAAAGATAGCCGAACTCACGGGAGATCCTGTTTTTAAAACATCGGTCGAATCAAATCTTGATTATTGGATATATACACTCGATAAAACACCGGCAGGACTCAGGGTGCTTCATTACTGGGGAGTTTTAAGGTATGCAGCCGCCGAGTCCTTGGTAGCATTTTTATACAATAGGATATCCCCTAATCAAAAATATCTTGATTTTGCACAGTCTCAGATGGATTATATACTTGGTAAAAATCCTGAAAACATGTCTTATGAGATTGGTTTTGGCTCTAGGTGGTCATCATTCGTTCACCACAGAGCAGCACAAGGAGGACAGGGATATGAAAACAACGCAGATAAAACACCTGCAAAATACGTATTAAGAGGTGCTCTTATCGGAGGACCTGATATAACTGATACATTTAAAGAGAGTGTTGATGAGTATCAATATACTGAGGTTGCAATAGATTATAATGCAGCATTTGTAGGTGCGTTGGCAGGTATGGCCAAGCATTTTGGGACATTGCCAAGTATAAAGCCTACACCTACTCCATCAGTAACTCCAACATCATCCGGTGGGAATAAGTATAAAATCACCGGATATATATGCCCTGATTTTTCTTTCTCTAGCCAATATTCGGCATTTATAAAGGAAGGATTTAAGGTTGGGATAAAAGATACAAATATTGAGAGTTTTACAGATTCAAACGGTTTCTTTGAAATTTCCGGTATTCCCGAAAGCTCAAAAGGAATTGACTTAATAATAAGCAAGAAAAACTATTTAAGGAAAGAAATTTCTAATATTGTTGTAAATGGGAATGTTCAGTTATCAACAAGCACAGATCCAATATTGATGTGGATTGGCGATACTAATGGCGACGGGTCAATAAATATGTCGGATATAATGGCATATGCTCTTGTTTTTAACAGTGTATCGGGTGACGAAAAATATAAGCAGGATTTGGATGCTAACCAGGATGGAGCCATAAATATGAGTGATATTATCATTGTAGCAAAGCATTTTGGAGCATCAATCAATTAAATCACGGGATATTTAATATAATTGGCAAAGTTTGAAGGAAAGGTAGAATATCAATGGGTAGGTATGACGAAATATTGTATCAATTAATTAAAAAGGGTAGTAGAAATTTATTTAAAAGAGTGACTAAAGATGAAATCAATTCAATTATAAAAGAACACCCCGGTGTTCCTGATGATTATATAGAATTTCTTGAAGAGATTGGATATGGCGATATAGGAGAGAATTATTTTATGCTTTATGGAGGATTGGTGGAGGCTTCTGTGATTTATGACGAGACAAAAGCTGAGAAATTAAAGGACATAGTATTTTTAGGCGATTATTATGATGGTCACAATATAGGCTTTTCAAAAAAGGTTGGGTGGGAAATGGTTGAGGTTGACGATAACCTTAATGTAACATTTCTTAATAGACCCTTTGAATCATTTATAAAAAATAAAATGGATGAGTACCTGGGTACATTAGTTTATTGATTACTCCATCGGTTGTGAGGTATTTTTTGATGAAGAAAAGTATTCTACTTTTGTGTATTCTGCTATTTATACCATTGTTGCAAGGTTGTACCGACAGCAGAAGAGCTGATTCATACAAGGTTCAAGCAGACAAGTATCTGGAAGAAGAGGACTATAAAAATGCCATTATTTACTATGATAAAGCACTTGAAATCAGTCCGGAAAAAGTTGGAGTATTAGGGGGGAAGGCAAAAGCACTTGAGGCTTTAGGAAAATATGATGAGGCTATAAAAGAATGTGATAAAGCTATAAAGATTAATCCTCAATTGGCTGATGTATATAACACAAAAGGCAATGCACTTTCTGAAAAATCGGAATTTGAAAGTGCTCTGGAAAATTATAAAGCCGCATATAAGCTTGACCCGGAAAATGCCATATATATCAGTAATATTTCCTATGCTTTAAACATGCTTGAACTATATGATGAGGCCTTGGATTACAGCGATAGAGCAATCGAGAAAAATCCAAAGCTGTCAATGGCTTATTTGAATAAAGGGTATGCATTAGAAGGACTTGACAGACCGGAAGAAGCTTTGAAGTTGTATGATAAAGCTATTGAATTTGATTCGAATAATGTCAATGCATATATTTATAAAGGTGATATTTTAAATGATGCCTCAAAATTTGAGGAAGCTATAAAAATATATGATAAGGCCATTAATATAAGCAAGGGTAAGGACCGCATTGATGCATTGGTAGGTAAAGGCGATGCTCTCTGCCATATTGGAAAATATGAAGATTCAATTCAATGCTTTGATAAAGCAATCGAAATTTCACCGGATACTCATGAAATACATGTGTTTAAAGGCAGGTCATTGTATTATTTGAAGAAATACAATGAGGCTTTGGGAAGTCTTGATAAGGCGTTAGCTATTGATAAGGATTCATCTTATGCGAAGTTATGGAAAGCAAAGAGCCTCACAATGAATAGTAATTATAAAGAAGCAGAGGAATTGTGCAAACAGGTTTTAGATATAGAACCCGGCAATTCATTTGCTTATGACGTTAAAGGATGTATATACCTTAAACAGAGCAAATTTCAGCAAGCAATAGAAATGTTTGATAAAGCTGTCGAAATAGATCCCGACTATTTGGACGCAATAGTTGACAGAATAAGTGCAAGCTTTTACATGAAGAACTATGATGAATGCATAAGCCTTGCAAAGAAGGAGCTTGATAGATTTCCCGGAAATATTGATATTCTTTGGTACTTAGGTGACAGTTACTCTTATATAAATCAGCATAAGGAAGCAATAGAGTGTTACAAAAAAATACTTGATGTTAACCCCGAAAATGACCAGGTTTTAGCTCTAGCAGCATACGAATACTATATTTTACAGGACTACAAGAGCTCTGAAGACTACAACAATAGAGCATTAAATGTTAATAAAAGCAACAATACAGCATTAAAGCTTAAGGCAGAGTTGGAAAAGAGAAAGTTACCTGAAAGCAGGCAGATTTCGGATTTTATTAAAGAGAATTATCTTTACTTGGATAAGGTAAAGGATTTTGATAAGAAATCAAAGAATTTTGTTGCGAAGAATGATGTAAGTGTAAAGGATATCGAAGCTTTTATAAAGTCTATCAAGCCCAAAGAAGATATTTTCACATTTGTTGTTTCGGGCAATGATTATGATAAACTTATAAGCATGGGCAATTCAAGCCATATCGTAACCAAATCAGTGGCAGACAATATTTTCTATATAGGAATTAATTCTTTTACATCAAATACATCAAGGGAGTTTAAAAAGGTTATTGATAAAATCAATAAGCCTCAAGACAAGAATCTTATAATTGATCTTAGGGATAACAGTGGAGGGCTGACCAAGGCATCAAATGAAATATTGGATTTGCTTCTTCCTAAATGTGATGCCAGTTACCTAATATATCGTGGCGGTTATGTGGACACATATTATTCTGATGCAAACATTGTAAAATTTAAGAGAATTTTTGTTTTAACAAATGAGCATACTGCCAGCAGTTCAGAGCTTCTTGCATTAGGGCTTAAGAAAAATTTACCGAATGTCACTATTGTAGGCAGGCCTACTTATGGAAAAGGCGTGGGACAGACAGTATATGAAAATAAATCCAAAAAATACCTTATTTATCTTGTTTCATTCTATTGGAATGTTAATGAGAAAACCATAATGGCAAAGAAAATTAATCCCGATGTGAGGGTGAACGGAAATAACTTAAATACATTTATAAAAACAGTGGAAAAACAAATAAAATAAGTAATAAATAAAGTATGAAATGAGGCCTTAATCCGTCGATGTTTGGATTGAGACCTCATTTTCTTGTTAAATAACGATTTAAAACAATTTTAGATTTTGGCTACTGCTTCATAATAAGCTTTAAAGGCTTCCAAGTATTTGTAAGTTTCCCTGCCATAAGTGTCTTTGTACTGTACAAGACCTATCTCAGGCAACCTTATATCCAGTCCGATTTTATCAGCGAACCGCGAAACAAATGGAATTTGACCTTCGTAGCCATTATATTCCGCTAAAATTTCTTCTATTTCCCACTGTTTATCTGTTTTAATATAAATATTTTTTAAATAGGCTCTTGCTTTCAAAGCCTCAGCGGCAAATTGTACGTTCATTAAATCGTCTTTGAGCATTTCAGACATCTCTTTGTCTGTAAAATTTGAATACTTTAAAAGCTTATTTTCTTTTTTTGATATTATTTGGTCGTTAAATCTTGCTCCTTCTACGCTTATCTGAGAGATTCCCAATGTTTTAGTCCATCTCCCGTCCCCATATTTGTCAAACACGTCATAGCAAATTATTTCCCTAAAAAGAACCGAAGCTATCATTTCTTTTGGCACATCGTAATAGGATTTATTCAATTCATCATCAAGCTTATCTACTATTAATTCTACAGCTTCTTCAACTGAATATGTATTTGTTATACCGCTACCAATTCCCTGACTTAAAGATAATTCATAAAGTATCTCGCACAGTTCTTTTTTAAGTTCCAGCTTATGAACAAAATCCATAGCTTCTTTTGGTAATGATGCATTTACTATTATGCCCTTGTGCTTATTATCTAAAATATTTATTGTTCTTTCTTCAGGTTCTTTTAATTCCTTTCTACTGCTTTCGCTTACTTGTATTCTATTATTTGATATTGTATTATTGTCTTCAGTTGCTATCCTTTCTTTAGCTATTACCGCGTTGATGCCTTGAGCCTGGAGCAATACAGCAACGACCAAAACTGTTGCTATATACTTCATTCTACTTTTCATGACTTAATTAAACCCCTTAAATATTACTATTATTAAATTCGTTATTAATCTATATAAATTTTTAATTATTTTCTCATTCCATATAATGTATTTTTTTTCTATACAATTTTACTTTCAATCTTATTATTTTTCAATACGTTTTTTATATATTTAATAATTATTTCACAATTTAATTACAATTGTAAAAACTTCACTGATTGCATAAGATTCACCATAATTTGTGATAGACAAATGTATAGATTATTTTAATTTTAATTGATTGAATTGTGTAAAGATTTTTGATATAATTATTACATAGACTTATTTTCAAATCCAGCCAATTCTTTAATCTATATAAACTTCCATTTCATTGGTGATAAATATGAAAAATAATGAAATATTTGATGGAAAATACCGCATACTGGGTACTTTAGGCATAGGTGGTATGAGTACTGTCTATCTTGCTGAAAATATTAAGCTCGGGACTTTATGGGCTATCAAGGAGATAAGTAAAAATTCCAGAATAGATATTTTGGTGGAGCCTAATATACTTAAAAGATTGAATCATCCGGCTCTTCCAAGGATATTTGATATTTTGGAGGATGATGAAAATATTTATATAATCGTAGATTATATAGAGGGAGCGTCCCTTGATGCAGAGCTTGTCAAGGTAGGCAGATTTCCTGAAGATAAAGTTATTGGTATTGCACTTGAGATTTGTGAGGTACTAAAGTATTTGCATTCTCAAAAGCCCAATCCCATAATATACAGGGACATGAAGCCGGGTAATATAATTCTTGCAAAAGACGGTTCCGTTAAGCTTATTGATTTCGGGATTGCTAGGGAATACAAAGAAGATAGCAGTTTAGATACGGTTTATATTGGAACAAGAGGGTATGCACCACCTGAGCAATATGGCTCGGGGCAAACAAATGAAAGGACGGATATTTACAGCCTTGGAGTGACATTATATCATCTTGTTACAGGGAAGAATCCAAATGATCCTCCATATGAAATAAAATCCATAAGGTTGTTTGACAGTAGTTTGTCTGAGGAATTGGACAGGATTATCGAAAGGTGTACCAGGCAGGATCCGGAGGAAAGATATTCTAGTGTTGATGAGCTTGAAAATGATCTAAAAAAATTACACATAAAAGAAAATAAGGCTAAAAATGCTAATAACGGCAGTAAAGACAATAGAAGATATGCACCTGTAAGTTTTAAGAAACTGGTTTTAAATGTGCTGGGAAACTCTGAGTTTGCTGCCGAAACGTCATACGCCATTGCAAGCCTTACTGATTTTAAAGTAATCGTTGTTAATTTGGATTTTGTAACATCTGGCCTGGACTTAAATTTAAACCTTGTACCAAAGCTTGATAAATACTTATCTGCAAGGGATGAAAATTTTGGATTTAATATGATAAAGGAAGCGATGGATAGCAATGTTTTAAGCCAGGATATACTGGAAAAGGCATGTATAAAGACAGGGGACTTAGATAGTTTATATATACTTACCGATCCATATGATATTGACAATTATGAAAAGTATAAAGGATTAGATGTCCACGGACTTATGGAATATTGCTACAGATTCTTCGATGTTACCGTCGTGTGCCTAAACAGCTCGATACATGATTTGTACGGAAAAGCAGCTCTGTCAAAAAGTGATTTCAACATTATATCTGCGGCAGCAAACGTTGATGTAATAAGAGCTTTTGAAGGGTACTTCCGGCACATGGAAGAGAAAAATTTCTTTTCAGGTGACAATATAAGGTTAGTGGCTTTTGATTACAAAAAGGATTACAACCTTCCCGAGAGCGTACTAAACAGTTTTTTTGGAGGCAATAAATATATCGGTAGTATAAATTACCAGCCTGATAGAGAAAAATATAGAAATATCAATTCATTTTATGCCAAATATGCTGTAGAAAAGCATTCTAATGAGTATCTCAATATCTTATCACACTTCAATATAGTTCCCAAAAGAACATTAGGTAGTAAAATAGGCAGTTTCGTAGGGTCTATTTTTGGAAGAGGCTAATTCTGTTTTGCGGATTAATTGTATTTAGTCAAATTAAGAAAGGAATGAATTTTAATGCTTAAAAACCAAAAATTCATTTTGCTTATTGCAGTATTTCTTTTGATTATGGCTGGAACTATTTACTATTTTAATAATGTAAGAATACCTGGCCTTACAACGAAATTGGAGAAGGATATTAGAGCAAAAATTGATGTGGCAGCCATGCCAAAGATGAAAATTGCCGTTGTGTCTGATAAGGACGGGATTCCTAAATATACCCAGTTAACTGACGAAATAGTTGCCGGCAAGATAAAGATGGTTGATATACCTACTGATTTTGTTGCATCAAATGCTGCTTTTGATATTGATATGATAACAAACAAAATAGCAAAAGAAGATCTCAGGTTTGGAGAACAGATAGTGTTAGACAGCCTGTCAACAGAAGAAAAGTGGTTTGGAGATTATGACAGATTGAAAGAATTTGCTGTAAAGAGCATTGTTGCAGAAGAGGTTAAGCCCGGTAACATTGTGGATTTAATTGTCAATTATAGAAACGGTACATATGATGTGGTAGTTCCAAAGACGAAAGTACGAAAAATTTATAAGTCGGAAAGCAAGGATGGAACAATAAGCTCATACACATTGATATTTTCTCTTGATGAATTAAGCTACAGGGATGTGCTTTTAGCAAGTAAATTGGGATATCTTGAAACAAGACTTTATATTGATGAAAGCCAGAAAGCTTCGGAAAAGACTTTCAATTATTCGGTTCAATCTAAAAAAATTCCACTTATAAAGATTGATGATAAGGATTCGACCATAGCTGATATAGTACCAATGCAAAGTACTTCAGAATCTACTACGGATGTCAATGCTCAAAGCATAAATCAAGAAGCAAGGAATGACAATGCTCAGAATGATTCACAGAAAGCACAGATTAAAGTCGAAAGGTAAAGAGGGGACTTATTATGGTGATATCAATAACAGCACCAAAAAAAGGAATGGGGCAGACACAAAATGCAATTAATCTGTCTGCAATGCTCACAAGGCTTATTAAAGGAAAGGTACTGCTCGGAGATATCAATAAATTCAGCAAGGATATAGAGTATTATTTTAGTGATACTCATGCCTTAAAAGGCCTAGATAGCCTTATAAGTCTCATTGAGGCAGGGCTTTTAAGAGAAGATAATTTCGATTCATGTGTAAAATCCATAACTCCGGAACTTGATATTCTTATAGCCAATGAATGTTTTGAACTAAGCAGCAATATAATTGACAAGATAATAAGTTTCTCGGAAAAAATATATGATGTAGTAGTTTTTGATACCATATCGGGAAACAATGTACTCACCCAGCGTTTTTTCGAAAAATCAGATGTTATTGTTGTTGTTTTGAACCAATATAAAAATGTTGTGAATATGGCCATTGGAAACCATATGTATAAGGAATTTGCCGATAAAATAATTTTTGTATTAAACAAATTCAGGGATGATATAAACCTTAAGTATTCTGATGTCAGAGAAATTTTGAGGTCTAAAGGCTTTGAGGGAGAAGTGTTTACCATCAGCTATGATGTTTCCATGATAAATGAGTGTAATGATCATTCGGTACTGAATTTTATACTTAATAAAGGAATGAAGACGTCGACTGTTCATGAAGAATTGGTTTTGCTCACTGAGTTTTTGCTTAAGAATTATGGAAAAGATATACCGTTGAAGGAATATGGAACCAAACAGGGCAAATTGTTTTCATTCTTGAGGAGATAGTGGGGGTGGGGAATTGAAGGTCAATAACATTGATGAATTCAAAAAAATTTCTAAGGAAATCGATGAAATATTAAACGATATCGATAAATACCAAAGACTTTACAATGTAGACAGACGGGAAGCCGAGAAAGAGATACAAAGATATACCGTTTATAAGGATAAGGCGGCACTTGGAAGGAAAGAAGTAAGAGCACATATTATAAACCAGTATGTAATAATATTGAAGCAGTTCTATAAACTTGATGATAACAGTATAAACAAGTTTATCGATTTTAACGAGCTTAAGAACAACAATGTTCAAGCGGTATTTGAAATGCTTCTTGAGATATATGACATATCCCATATTATAAATAAGTATAACTTGTTTATTAGGGTGTCTGAAGAGGATATATGGAGGATTGCCAAAGAGGAAGAAAGCTATATAAAGGAGAGATTTGACCTTACAAAAAAGCTTAAGCTATTAGCCATATTTATTTATGCAGATGTATATGGTCAGGATGTCATTGATACACTGCAGCATCATAATATAAGTGAGATAGGAATAATAGACAAGGACTATGTTTATATAGTTTATAAAGGAAACAAGCTGCATCTGGAATTTTTGGGTTTTGAAGATGAAAATGTCATATTGAACATACAAAAGAAGACGACGAGGAATGCAGTTTTAAACTATGACAAAAGCAATCCAACTCTCGTGACATCAAAGGACAACAGCAGCCGTATAACTGTTGCAGGCTTTAATGCAACAGCTGAAGGCGATCTTTATTATAATGAAAGAATATTCAATCTCTCCAAAATAACATTAGAAGAGATGCGGGACACATATAGAACTATAAACGAGCTTATTTACAGAATGCTTACAATGAACCAAAAGGGCAGGGGCTCTCATTTCGTTACAGGTTCGGATATGGGGGTGGGAAAATCCACTTTCCTTCTGGCAATGATGGAAAAGGTGCCTGACATGTGGGGAATCGGTATACTCGACACCCAGAATGAGCTTCAAGCAAGGAAAAAGTATCCGTGGAAGAATGTTTTGACGCTTATTGAAAACCCCGACAGAACAATTGCCCAGCTTTTTGAGATAATGCTAAAAATGGCCAGAGATGTTATATATGTCGGTGAAATAACAAAGCCTGCCGAGGTTGCGGAGCTTGTTAACTCAAGCTTAAGGCTTAATGCAGGTGTTGGTGCTACGCTTCACTCCAAGACCCCTTTTGAGGTGGTTACCAACCTTCGAAATCTTATGATGAGAACAGAAATGTACAATAACAGTGATGTTGCGGAAGCGGATATAGCAAGAGGACTTGACATTGTTGTGCATCTTGCAAAGCTTGAGAGCGGCAGGATTGTTGTTGACAGCATAGTTGAAATAGAGTATGTGGAGCAGGAGACTTTTATATCCCCTGTTGTGGAAGGTAAGTTTAAGGACCTTTTGTACAACCTTGCAAAGATGGCTCAGTATGCTGTCCTCAAATATATATATAAGAGAAGCTACAGGTACAATGAAATTATACGGTATGACAGGGAAAAGGATGATTGGATTGCCATAAACCTTCCTTCAAATGAATATTTCTCAAAAATAGGAAGGTATGTCAGCGAAGGGGAAATTAAAGAGTTTATGGACTACTTTTTAAAATACAAGAACAGATAGGTCGGTATGATTATTGACGTAAAAAGTAGGTGACGAATAATGTCTTTGATTTCAAGAATTGTAGAAGGATGGAAGAAGCTTGCAAGCTATATTTTACAGATGGACCTATTCACTGCCATATGTGTATTGCTTATATTGACAGCAATAGTTCTATTAATGCGGCTTATGGTCCAGAGGATTAATACATATAAAATAAAGCAGTTTTATAGCATAAATAAAGACAAGCGTTATGTACTTCGTGATATAACGCAAAAGATCAAGAAAAACAGGTATTTTCTTATAATTGCTGAAAATATAGCGTTTAAAATAGGCATGTTCAACAATTATTCATACGAGAGAAACCTTGAATTTGCTACTATGGCATGTTTCGCATTTTTAGGTGCAATCATATTGAGCATTATAATATTTATACCGCTGGTGTCCGTGATTTGGTACATACTTCTTTTCTACATATTTATGGCGGTGATATTTGCAGTTCTGCTTTTTTATATTTTCACTATGATTGCAAGGTCAAGGTTTAATAATCAACTTCCCGAGACATTTAAAATCATAAACAGCAGATATATAACCCATGGTAACATACTGAAGGCGATAAATGTTTCATTGAATGATTTTGACAAAGCCGTAAAGCGAGAAATGATAAAGATTTACGATGTTCTTAAAAAAAATGACATGTATGATATAGACAACACATTCAGGATGATAGACAGGGCATACAAGAACCAATATGTTTCATTGCTGCTAAATCTTATAAAGCAGGCTCATTATAAAGGCGGAAACAATGTAATAAAGGAACAGATAGAAAACACAACAGAAGAAATCCTTATAGATATAGCAAATCAAAAGGATTTAAGTGCTTCTACAAGGACATATGTTTTTCTAAGCATATTTCTTCTTCCCGGCATATTGTTTGTAGAACGTTTCAATTATACGGCATTAGGCGAAAAATCCGTTGAATTTTATTCAAGTCCATATGGTGTAGGTGTTAAACTGGGATTTTTAATTGCTCTAATGTTTTATATCGGAATGATGCTGTTTTTGGAAAGAACTTCGGATTGAGGGGTTTATTTATGGACATATCTGTAAATCTTTTTCTGGTTCCTGCCTTCTTGGCTATTCTGCTGGTAACCTTAGCAGTAATCAAGAAAACAGTTACCGACGTAAAACAGTATAAAATAGGAGAAAAAAAGCAAAGCGGTCTTGAAATATTGATTGAAGTTGTAGACAGGATCAATATATTTACTCCAAAAGAGGGTTCTAAACTTTATAATGGTTACAAGTCATTTTTAAGATATTCAAGGCTCTCCGTCAAAAAGCTGTTTAGAATAAAGCTTTTGATGTTCGTTATTGCCATAGTATTTCTGTTGCTCAAACATTATACCGATGTTGGGATTTACACTAGGGATATCTATAATAAATTCGATTATTACTCCGACCTTTTGTACCAGTATAAGGGGGAGGTTGAAAATAAGGAACTTGCATTGAAACACGAAATTGATTGTCTTAACATAGCACTTACACAAATTTCTAAAAATGAGCTTATTATGACAACTAAAGAAGAAATACAATCAAAAATCAAATCTTATATAAAATATGCCGACAGCAGTCTCGAAATACCAAAGGACACCATAGCCAACAAGGTCTACTACAGGCTCTATGATTACTACAAATACAGGGAAATCAATATATTTTCAATACTTTTAATCGGACTTTTATTTTGTTTTATACCTGAAATACTTGTTTATCTACAAAGCTTCTTTGCTAAGGCCGATGCAAGAAAAGAGCTTCGGTTCTTAAAAAAGCTCATAATTGTCAATGGATCGATAAAGCCCGTTGATTTCATGGAGCTATTGGAGATACTGATTGAAAAGTCCAAATATTATAAGGAGATGCTTCAGGAAATACAGGATGCAAATAAAAGAAACAATATTGACAATAAAACCATATACATGAACCTTATTAGCAGTACTAAGGAGCTTGATTTGAAACTGTTTTATGAAAAACTTGATCAGGCAAACAATTATGATTTTGATCAGGCAATACTAAATATCCATAATGAATTCAAGATGGAAAAGAGAGAAGTGGCAAGGAAGATAAAGAAAAGGATTGATCTTATAAATATTCTTGGAATTATGTTTTTTATGGTTCTGATAGTAATTATGATCATGTACCTTATGATCCCATGGATGAAATCATACAATATGAGCCAGTTGATGTGACAACATGATCCGGGAACATGATCTGGCAGGCATAAAGCATTACCTTAAGACGAATTTAGCTTAAAAGAGGTGAGAAAATGAAAGAGGTAGTTTTTGAAGTGGTTATTGGGGTTATAATCATTGGCCTCTTGGTGATTGTTATAAACCTTTTTAGAGGTAACCTCGAAATAATAGGTTCCACAGCGGATAAAGCAGACAAAATGGACAAGGTTCAGGCGGAAACATTAGGTGTGGATATAAATAAAAGCAGTGTCATGGGAAGTGATGTTGTTTCTGCCATAAGGTATTATGCCGACAAACCGGAAGTTAGAATATTTGTAGACAATGTGGATTTCACAGGAAAAACAAACTTAAGCAATATTGACTATGAAGCTGTTTATATCGCAGATTATAAATTTGATGTGAACAATAAAAATATAGAAGAAATACGTTATTGGCATTCTTCTGTATCAAGTCCAAATTAAAAAGGAGGATTTTTTATGGACAAGATAATTGCAACTGTAATTGTTCTTATTATTGTGCTTGGACTTATTGCTTTTGCAATCCTGCCTCAGCAGGAAGGAGTCAAACAAATGGGTGAAAAGGGGACAACAGAACAACAGAAGCTCATTCAAATGGTTAATGATCCTAACAGGGTTATGGGCAGTGCAATAAGGTCCTACCTAAACCAGCCGGGCATTAAAGTAACCATAGGCGGAAGTGCAAACTTTGATGTGAATCAGATTTCCGATTCTCAGGTTTATATCATGAAAAAGACATACAAATCGGATGGGTCCATTGATACTGTGGATTTTACAATAGTTGATATGGGATCATCCGCTCAAGCATCTCCAGGTACTAATTAGTAAAGGGAGGTCTTTATGGCCGGGAAACTTTTCGGTACTTTTCTAATTATTATGTTCCTTACATATATGGTTTTATTATCTTCATTTTACTTTATGCACCAATCTATTGCAATTAATGTGAACAGCATTAATTATAATGTCTGTGAAAGTATTTCAACATTAGGAAAAGTGACACCCCAGCTCTTTACATATTTATCCGATTCACTGTCAAAGTATGGCAATTACAAAATTAAAATAAAGCTTGAAAGGCAGCTTAAAGCAGGAGTTTACGATACATACTTTTTTGATGGTGATGACATAAGAAAAGAGATAGGTTCAAATAATGGGGTGCAGGGCTCAATGAATTTAATAAACAGCAAGCTCAGCATAGGCGACAGGGTTACCATATATGTAGAGGATAGTGATCTTACATTATTCGGACGACTGATAAATGCAACATTTTTGGGCAGCAATTCAGGGAAATTTGTGGATACAAGAATCAAATCTCTGAAATCATGCATTATATCAAATGAGCCTAAGGACTTGGTTAAGGGATATGATGTAATCGCTGACATAAAAAACAGGAATGACCCTATAGTTATCAGTGTTTCAACAAAACTTTCAAACAACATTTACAGATATGACAGTACAAATCCTTATTACGGTGACAGTGAGAATGAAAGAATGTTTTCTGGAATTCCCGGAAGCGATTACATAATGGAAACCGGTGAGTTTTTAAGAGAATTTTTGTATGAAGATGATGGAGTAACAATAAAAGAAATAATTTACACACAGCAATAATTCCATACGTTTTCAATAAATAAAGCGGCAATACCGCGGTCAACGCTGTAAAACCTAGGGGGGTGAGCATGTGGGAGAGATCATGGCGGTCATAATTATTCTGCTTTTAATAGTAATGGTTTTTGTTCCACTGGCTTATTTAAATTATACAACAGCAAACAATGAAGAGGTTAAGCAGACATTAAATCTTTCATGCAAGGTCATTGTAAATAATATAGAAAATCAATCTGTAAATCTTGAAAGTATTTCAAAGGGTTATAATGTTGATGATATGTCTGATGTAAACATTGATATGGAAAAGCTCTTAAGTGATTTTGATAATGAGCTGTATTCCAATTCAGGCAACAAGGATAATTTTGAAAAAATAAAAAATAGAATATTATTAAAAGCACTGGTTTTGAAGGACAAGTTTTTTATGACAAAAAAGGTTGAGACCCTTCCGGGGATTTTTGAGGATCAATGGGGACCGCCGTATTTCTTTACTGCTGCATTATATGATGGACCTGAGAAAAAACTTGTATATATGAATACAAAGGATGACAGGGTTGTGTACTATGATGGAGTGACTGAGATAAAGGATAAGGTACTATACGATTTTAAGGTAGGGCCTAATTCTGTCTTAGGTCTGACAAAAGAACAGAAGACCCAAATAATTATTGATAAGATCAATTTGGAGATGGAAAAAGCTACTAAGGAAATTGGTGTAAGTGAAGGAATTGGTGTAAAAATAAGGAACCCGTATGACAAGAACATTGACAGCATGGTGGATTATGCCAATGTAAATGTGCTTGATGGAGGAATAACTTTTTTTGTATTGTACGGTGAAACTACATTTTTAAATTCCAACGGCAGGGATTTTAATTTTAAAAACTATAATGTTGCCGGGTATTCTATGTCATATTAAATAGAACCCAAAGCATGATTTTTGTAATAATTTATTTGATACAATAAATTTAACATAATAAAAGCAATAATAAGTTGAGATTATCTGAATGAATATTTCAGGTAATCTCATTTTGTTTTTCTTTATTTGCTTGTTCTTTGATAGACATAAATCTTTTGCTTGGAGTTTCCAATATGGTAATATATAAAAAGAATTATATTTTTTGCTCATAGAAGGGAAAAAACGGAAATGTATTGGAGGGAAGCAAATGATTAAGAGAACAAAAGCAAGTTATTTGCATACAATATTAATATTTTTATTAATTATTTCATCGGTGTTTATATCATGCCAGTCTGAAATTGGCGAAGGTACTGTGAATAGTCCGATAGTAAATACTACAGTAAATTCGACAGAGCATAAGGCTGTTGAGGCAACTAAAGGTACCGACGATAAACCGACCGATAGCCCGATTGGCAATAAAGAGGAATTTTCATTGACTGTATTAAGCACAAATGATATTCATGGATACTTTGAAACGATGCCTGCATATGCGACTATAGTTAAACAAATACGCAATGAAGGGAAAAATGTTATTTTGCTTGATGCGGGGGACCTTTTTAAGCGTGGGAAGTATGAGAATTATAAAGGAAAAATTGAGATCGATATAATGAATAAAATGGGTTATGATGCCATGGTGCTTGGAAATAATGAATTCAAAGTTCCGGGAAGTAAAAATTCAAAAAAAAACAGTGGTACTCTGGAAGAAAGTGATAGACAGATTTCTAATTTGGTTAAATGGGCTAATTTTCCCATACTTTGTGGGAATGTCAAAATAAAAGATACGGATGATTACATAAAGGGCACAAAGCCATATACTGTTGTAAATTTAAGTGGTGTTAGAGTGGGAATAATAGGTGTTACATCGACAGCTCCGAAAGAAGATAAGCTTGATATGACTGTCAATAAAGAATTTGTATCTGCTCATAAAGCTGTCAAAGCACTATTGCCTGAGGTTAAGAGCATTTCAGATATACAGATAGTACTATCACATGAGGATATGAAGATTAATAAAAAAATTGAGGGCGTGTCGGCCATAATAAGTGGACATGATCATACCACAACATTTAAGCCTATAGATTCAAATGGAATACCCATCATTCAAGCCGGGGGAGAGGAAATGAATCATTTAGGGAGGCTGGACTTAAACTTTAGGTGTCAAAACAATGAGTGGGTTCTTGATAATTATAGCGGAATGCTTTATTCTGCTGAAGCTTTTGAAAAGGATGAAGAGATACAAAAGATTATTGACGGTTATATTAAGAGATAGACTGATCTAATTTTGCTAATGGATAAAAATATTATTATTCTAATTCATTTTTGATTAATTATTAAAAAAAATACCATTCAAAAATACCATTCTATGGACAATTTATTTCATTTCATAATATTGTATAATAATTTATATGCGAGCTAAAAACTAGTTCGTTTTTATTTGAATATGCAATTTTGTAATATGCATATGTGGCTATAAAAAACAGAACATACAATTTATATTAAGTGCATTTTTAATTGCACTGAATTTTTATATTATTTTATTTCATATGTATTAAATAGAGAGATATATTTTATTTAATGAGTTTAGTTTTTTTATTGACTGTATCTACATACATCATTTTAATCTTTTTATCTATTCAAATGCAAATCATTAATCCTTACAGACTTGAGCAATTAATTTATCAAGCCAAATGTAAATGAAGGAATTGATGCTGCTTTGAATTTATTAATATAGAAACTATAAGCAATTATTTTTAGGGGGGAATTTAATGAACAGGCAGTCAAAATCAATGATATCGGTTTTGTTGTGCATAATATTGATTTTCGGGCAGCTAACACCGATAACTGCATTGACGGAAAGCAATATTCCTGTTGGGGAGGTACTAGCGACTAGTGTAACGGGTGATGTTTACAATGAAAGTGGAGGTACACAAGAGGATATTCAGGAGATTATGTTTGCTCCAGAGGACATAACGGATCCTGTTATATCCGGTGAGATAAGTCTACCTGACGGATATACTGCTCCTGCTGGAGGTATAAGTATAAACATATATGCGTCAAATGGTACTTTAACTCACAGAACTACAGTCAATATTCCGGAAGGTGATACTAAAGCAAGCTATAGCTTGAATGCTAAAGCTCAGTCCGGATATGTGATATATTATCAGACTTCGAATACAAATTACATGAGCACGATGTATTTGGGTGCTAAGTCAATGGTAAGAAATAAAGCATCAGCTGCTTTATTTGATTTGTCGGATGGGGATAAGAATCTGAATCTAACAATAATTCCATTACGCAAAATAAGCGGAAAGCTTATTTTTCCCGGCAATACAGATACTCTTAACTTTAGGGTTTATGCTGTAAGTGATATGGATACAAAGTCTTCCGATGTAATAGTAATGAACGGTGATGAAGCGGAATACTCAATATTGGTTCCGCCAAATACGTCAGGATCAGGATATACTGTGAGATATGAAGCTATCAGCAATAATACGGTTATATCACCAGGTTACTACAGTACATCCGGCACGGAGAGAGTAAGTAATTATGCTACTCTTGTTGATGTAAGCAGCAATGATAAAACCGATTTAAACATTGAAATAAAGAAGAAAAAGATTATAAGCGGTAAATTGGAGATACCTGAGGGTGCTGCTGTTCCTGATGCAAATTTAAGCGTTACTGTAAATGCAGTATTTGGATCCGATTCTGCAAGTACAGTTGTGGTTTTATCCAAGGAAAATCCAATTCAGGAATACAAGTTGTATGTTCCGGAAGGCTCTGGTTACAGAGTTGGATATCAGCTTAAGAATGTTGAGCAATTTATGCAAAATGGATATTACAGTACAAACGGTACTGTTACGGATGTTTTAAAGGCAAGTACTGTTAATGTATCAGAAAGTGATAAAGATAACATTAACTTAAAATTGATAGCAAAAAGTTCTGTGACAGGTATTATCAAGCTTCCTGATGGATTGAAAGCTCCGGCAGAAGGTGTTGATGTCACTGTAAGGGCAGCTAACTCTGTAAATGGGTATACTAATGTCAAGATAAAGCCGGGAACAGACTTTGAATATTTTACTGTATATGTGCCAGAGGGAATAGGTTATAAGCTATATTACGAGACAAAGGACAAGAATTATGTTCAGTCAGCTTACTATAATGTATCCAATATGGTTACAACGTCAAGCTCCGCTACAACATTTGATATAGGAAGCGATGAAACAAAGACGATTAACATATCCATGATTGCAAAAAGAGCAATAAGTGGAAAAATACAACTTCCAAAGGGAGTATCTCAAGAAGATGAGGTTATATTTAAAGTCACTGCATCAGGTACATATGGTACGGATACTACAGAGGTAAAGATGCTTAAGGATGAGAGCAGTGTTAATTATTCGCTGCTTGTTCCTCCAGGAGATAATTACATAGTAAGGTGTGAAATTACCAAAGGTGCTATTATATACATGAAAACTTCTTACTACAGTGAGGCGGGAACAGTTACTAACAGTGCCTTTGCAAAAGGAATTAATACGATTGCCGGTAATCAGCCTGATATTGATTTTGTACTGGTTGAAAAAAGAAAAGTTTCCGGTACTATTTCATTGCCTGAAAATATGACAATGCCTGCTGATACTATGTTTTGGTATACCGATAAGGAAGATGGAAGACAGTACTCGGTTTTGTTTAAAAAAGGAAGCAGGACGGCTGATTATACATTTTACATGAATCCGGGAATTCGTACATTTTACTATGAATTGGGAGAAAATGATACATTCGTTGAAAAAGGTTTTTATAGTGAAACAGGAACTGTAATGGATGAAAGTGCGGCAACACCAATCGATGTTAGAACAGGGGATGCTTCGGGTATAAATTTCCAATTCATACTTAAAAAGATTATATCTGGAAAATTAAAACTTGAGAAGGATACTCGAGCAGTAGGAAATATCACAGCACTTGTGAAAGTAAAGGGTAGACGTGGAGAAGATTCACAGAATGTGACTATTACAAACGGAAACAACTATGCAGAGTTCAAACTTGCTGTTCCTCCCGGAGCGGACTATAAATTGTGGTATGAAAATGTTACTGGATCGCCTAATGTTGTATCAAAGATGTTCTATAATTCAGGTTTCATGACGAGAAACGAAAATGAAGCAGGATTGATAGATGTTTCGGAGATTAGCATAAATGACATAGTTCTTACTCTTTCTGAAATGAAGCTAATAAGTGGAGAATTGAGAATTCCTGATGGAGACACATTGACAGCAAATACATCGGTGAGAATATATGTAGAAAACATAGCAAATCAAAAAGATGTGACTTATGTAGACGTAACCATACCTGCTAATAATAAATCAGTGCCATATAATATTTACGTTCCTACCGGATACAGTTATAACATAAGATATGGATTCTTAAATGAAAACAGCTTTTATGTTAAAGACGGTTATCTTGGAAACAACGGCATGGAAATTAATAAAAGTGCTGCTAAAGTTCTCGAAGTAAGTAGCGAAAGTACTGAAAGCTATGATCAGGTTAACTTGACTTTGATAAAAAAGAGAGTAATTAAAGGTAAGGTATCCTTGCCGGCAGGGATATCCATAACTTCAAATATCAGCTTAAGCGTTTTTGCCGGAAACTATTCGACTCCTGTTACTATACTCACTGACGGCAAAGCTGTTGAGTATACATTAAGAGTTCCTCCGAATGCTCAGGATGCAGGATATAAAGTATACTACAAGATAAGCACTTCAAATACTGTATTTAATGAGATCGGTTATTACAGCAGTTCAGGAATGGTATCTGCAGAGAAGGATGGGGATATAATTGATGTCAGCAGCAAAGACATAGAAGGTTTGGATATTACTCTGATACCTAAGAGCAGTATAAGCGGTTCTGTGAAGCTGCCATCTGAAAACTTAGCTGCTAGAGAAACCAGTGTGAGGGTTTATGTATCAAACAATACTTACTCAAAGTATCAAGATGTTATTATAAAAGAGGGAACCAATTCTGCACCTTATATTATTTATGTCCCACAGGGTACAGGATATGTGGTTAGATATGAGATTAATAACAGTGCCTACGTAAAAAACGGATACTATGGCGAGACAGGCACAGTTAAGGAACAGGTTTTGGCAACTGCCATTAGCATTGAAAGCCAAAGCAGATCAGGTATTGATCTAACGTTGATTGGCAATTCCAAAATAGAAGGAACATTAAAACTGCCCGGAACCAGGAAAGCACCTGAAAATGGTTTGAAGGTAAGGGTTTTTGCGACTCGAGGCAATACAACAGTTACATATGTTGACGTAACTGTTCCTCAGAATTACACATCGGTAAAATATTCGATGTATGTGAGTCCTGATACGGATTATAGAATAAGCTACCAGATTACTTCCGATAAAAGTTATATGCCTGAAGGCTTCTATAACAGTACGGCAACTTCGTTAGATAAAAATAATGCCACACTGATTGATGCAACAACAAGTGTTACAGACATTGATATGACCCTTTTATCTAAAATAGCAATAAGTGGAGTTATATCAATACCACCGGCTTCTGATCCTAAAGCAGATTTAAAATTAAAAATATATGCTGTAAATGGCAACAATACAGGGGATACTGATATACTTATACCCAAAGATACAAAACAGGTTCCTTACACCGTTTATGTTCCTGCATTAGGGGACTATGAAGTGAGATATGAAATTTCCAGTAACAATATGTATGTTACACCGGGTTATTACAATAATAAAGCTACTACCAGCGAAAAGGCTGCTGCAGTTTTGGTAAAAGTTTCAGGCGATGTTTCGGGTATTGATATGACAATCATACCTAAGAGAAGCATTAGCGGTACTGTGTTTTTAAAGAATGAATTTGCACCGTTAAGAGGCTTATCTCTAAAGGTTGTTGTAAATTACAAGAAAATATCCGATCCTACAAAGAAACTTAGCGATTCTGTAGATGTGGTAATTCCAGAAGGAAGCAATTCAGCACCTTATACTGTATATGTATCTGAGGGAACAGATTATGTGGTGAGTTATACTGTGAGTGACATTAAGTATATCACTCCAGGATACTATACTCGTACTGAAACTACCAGGTATGCTGAAAAAGCAGAGATAGTTGACTTGACAAGTGGAAGCAGTGTAGGTATTAATCTTACACTCATAAGGAAAAAGGAAATAAGCGGTACTGTTTCTCTTACTAAAGGTACTGCTCCTTATGGTGGATTAAATATTAATCTCTATGCTGATAACGGTAAGGATAGTGGAACTACTAACATTGTTATTCCGGCAGGAATAAGTTCCGTTCCATATACAATTTATGTTGCTGAAGGTGAAAATTATAAAGTACGTTATAATTTTAACTCGAGCAATGAAATGTTTTTATACCCTGCTTATTATAACTCGGAAGGTTCAAAAAGGGACGTTGCCGAAGCAGAAATGTTGGATCTGACTGGTGAAAATAAAACAGGAGTAAACATAAACATAATTCCAATGTACTTGATAAGCGGTACTATCAATCTTCCGGAAGGCACTGTAGCTCCAACAGGAGGTGTTGAAGTTAAGGTAAATGCAAAAAGCAGCAGGGATTCAATAATAAAGTCATATACCATTTCTGAAAAGAATAACGGTGTTGACTATAAGCTTTTTGTGCCCGCCGGTTACAGCTACAAGATAGGATATACCATATCAAATACAAATTATTTGTCAGGGTATTACAATTTAGGCGGAACAGTGCTTAATGAATCTGATGCGGGAACTATATCCGTGGAGGAATCTGATTATTATGGAATAAATATGTCAATCATAGAAAAGAAAATAATCAGCGGTAAGATATCCTTACCTGACGGAATAGTACCATCAGGACCTGTTTCTGCACGCATTTATGCAGGAAGAAATGACAGTGTAACAGTTGATATACCTAAAGATACAAGAGAGGCTTCATTCTCTATTAAGCTAGCACCTAATAAACCATTATCGGGATATATTGTTTACTATACCCTGACCACATCTAGTGAGGAGTTTGTTGCAAAAGGGTATTATGGATTGAACGGCGGTCTGAATGGGGGAATCGATAATACCGTACCTTTAGAAAAGGATGCCGATTTGGTTGATGTAAGCTCTGAAAACAAAGATAATATTAATTTAGTGGTTCTTAAAAGAAGGATAATAAGCGGTAATATTAAGACACCTGGCTCACTTAAGGCTCCTAAGGGAGGCATTAGTGTAGATGTTACCGTTGAGGGAGCAAACATCACAAAGAACTTTATAATACCTGAGGGACAATCATCTGTGCCATATAAAGTTTATGTCGATCCAAATCTTAATACATCCGGATATAAGATCAAGTATACTGTTAAAACGGCTAATACAGGATATACCACAAATGCATATTTTAACTATAACAAACCTGTACAGAATGCTAATGAGGCTTCTTTAGTAGATGTTAGTACAGGGGATAAGGTAGTTGATCTTGTACTTATTGGAAATAGTGCTATATCAGGTACTGTTGAATTACCGGAAAAAGCACCGGCAAATGGATTGAATGTTGTTGTTGCTGCTACCAATGGTACGTATTCAGCTAGTGCAGAAGTTTATATAGCAGAAGGGAATACAGTTGTACCGTTCTTGCTTAGTCTGTCGCCTGCTTCAGGATATAAAGTATATTATACAATTGCAGGTAACAACAAATATGCACCTAAAGGTTACTATAATACGAGCGGTACTGTTTTAGCGGAGTCTTCTGCTACAGCTATAAATATACAAAACAGTGACAAATCAGGTATTAAGTTGGTGCCTATATTGAATAGAAAGATATCGGGGACTGTTTCCCTGCCTTCGGGATATACTCCTTCAGGCACAGTATCTGTAAAGGTTATAGCAAGTAACGGAACTTACTCGTCAGATGTGATTAAGAACTTGACAGCAAGTGCCTCATCAGCATCTTATGAGATTTTCCTGCCACCGGTTGCAAACTATAAACTATATTATGAAGTAAGTAGTGCTGATATTGCAAATAAAGGATACTACAGCACTACAGGAACTGTATTGGATTCTAATAAAGCTTATGCTATTAACTTAAGCAGTTCGGATTATACTGCAAATGTAACTCTTATAAAGAACAGGGAAGTAAAAGGTACTGTGAGTGTTCCGGAAAAGGCACCGAAAGGCGGTCTTGATGTAAAGATTGTAGCATCCAACAAAACTTATACATACTCACAAAGTATAAAAATTGCACAAGGAAGTAATTCAGCCCAGTATTCTATAAAAGTACCTCCTACATCAGGGTATTATGTATGGTATGAAGTAGCTTCAACAGGAGATTATTTCCCAAAAGGATATTATAAAGCGGTAAATCAGAATGCTGTATTAACTGAAGCTGAGGCACAAAAGCTTGATCTTACAAATGCCGATGCAGAAAATATAAGCTTCAGTCTGCTTAATTATAACTCTATAAGTGGAAGAATTAGTTTATCAACCGGAAAAGCACCTTCGGGCGGAATTAAATTTACACTGACTGCAAGAAATAATTCAAATACAAGGACATTGGATTTGACAATACCCGAAAATCAGAGCTTTGTTGATTATACTATTTATGTTCCTAACGGTAACGGTTATAAATTGTATTATTCCATGCAGGCTAATAATGATTATGTAGATAAGGCTTACTATAACAATCTAAAAACTGTTCTTGAAGAATCAAATGCTACTCCATTTGATATTTATGCTAATAAGAATAATGTAAACATGAACATTATCGTAAAGAGAACTATAACTGGTAAAATTGCTTTACCGGGTGATGAAACAGCATCAAAGGATATATTTGTTGATATAATAGCTTCAAATGGCAAATATGATGATGTTAAAGAAACATTCAAAATATCAGCAGGTACAAATTCAACTGTATATTCTTTAAAACTGCTGCCTAATGAACCTGGTAAGGAGTATGTGTTGAAATTCAGTACTTCTTTTGACTATGGTTATGTCAGATCAGGTTATTATAAAGAAGATGGTTTTGTACGAAATCTAAAAAATACAAAAACAATAGATGTAAGTGAAGGCGATTTTAATGGTGCTGACTTTATACTCAAACGTTTTTCGACATTGAGTGGAAAAGTCAAGCTAAAGAGTGGTGTAGCTCCCGCAGAGGGTCTCAAGGTTGATGTTTTGGCAAGTAATTCTGTGGATAGTGTATCTACCAGTGTAACAATACCTCAAGGACAAAATGTGGCGGATTATACACTGTTCCTGCCTCCTAATGATGAAGGAGATGACTATTTGATCCGCTATGAAAACTGGGGAAATGACAGTTATCTTTCAGAAGGTTATTATAGTAATTCAGGAACTGTAAGACTTGAAAGCTATGCAACAAAACTGGATATAAAAAATGATAAGTCAAATATTGACTTGGTAATTGAAAAGAAAAAGATTGTGTCGGGAACAATTAGTCTTCCCAATAATGAAACAGCACCTGAGGGAGGATTAAGGATTACAATATCTGCTAAAAATGATTTGGACATAGGACAAAAGGTTGCATTTATACCTAGCGGTTCAAATAATGTCAATTATTCATTAAATGTTCCTGCTGGGACAGATTACCAGATTTATTATGAACTTCCTATCATAAACGATTATGTGATGAAGGGCTACTATAAAGAAGGCACAATGGTTTATAAGCCAGGCGATGCTGCAAAACTTAACTTCAGCACTTCTCAAGAAGAGTATAGGGATATAAATCTGTCTCTGATAAAGAAAAAGACAATAACTGGTACAATTGCACTACCTGGCGGCAAGGTTGCAGAAGAAGATATTGTTGTAAAAATAACTGCTGAAAATTCAGGTAATGTACTTGTTAATATTCCTAAAGGAACAAACAGTGTTCCATATATGATTAGAATTGCACCAAGTATTGAAGGAAAAGGCTGTAAGGTTGGCTATGAAGTTTCTTCAGAATATGGATTTGTCGTAGCAGAGTATTACAGCTCCAACGGAATGGTTAGAAACAGCAAGTTAGCAGATGATATAAATGCAAATGATAATGATGTTACCAATATAAATCTTACTCTGGTTGAACCTAAAAAAATTATGGGAAAGGTTGCTCTTCCTGATGGAGCGGTTGCTGATAAAGATATGCAAATTAAAGTAACCGGCTCAAACGGAATTGATGGTGTTTCCACTAATGTAATAATACCTCAAGGTAAGAATTCTGCAGATTATACTTTGGAACTTCCTCCGAACGATAAGGGATATGAATACGTTGTGAAATATGAAAACTGGGGTGAGTATAAGTATACTACCTATGGTTATTACAACAGTAAGGGAACAACAATCACATTATCAGAAGCTGAAGGTGTAGATATTAATGCAATTGATGCACGAAACAAGGATATGACCTTAGTAGTCAGAAGGACCATTAGAGGAAATATCATAGTTCCTGAAGGAACAGATATTCCTAAGGAAGGAGTTATACTGAAGGTAATAGCTGAAAACGGACTGGAAGTATATTATTCTGAAGTTATATTATCATCGGGTATGAAGTCTTGCCCATATGTACTGTATGTTGAGCAGGGTGCCAGCTACAATCTTAGATATGAACTGAGTGCTGACAGTATATTTATGGAAAGAGGATATTACAGTTCATTAGGTACGACTACTTTAATGGAAAAAGCTGAGACTTTAAGAGTAACTGGCAGCGAGTTAACAAATAAAGATCTTTCACTTATTATAAAACGCTCCATTTCAGGTGTTATAACATTGCCTGACAATGCACAGCAAGCTAATGGTATATCAATCATAGCATCTAATGATAGTGGAGATTATTCTGTAACTGTCAATATACCTAAAGGTAAGCGTACAGCAGATTATAATCTTTATGTACCTGCCGGAAAAGGTTATATAATTAGATATGAATTACATTCAAATTCCGAAATAGCTCCTGTTGGTTACTATTCGGATATGACTTCGGAGGCAGTGAGAGATATAAATGATGCAAAGATAATTGATCTGTCTCAGTTAGATGCTGACAATATAAACTTTAAGATGCTTCAAAACAGAACCATAAGCGGTAAAATAAGACTTCTTGAAGGAACTGCAGGTTCTGGCGGTATAAAAGTAGTTCTTACAGCTGTAGATACAAGCGGAGTACAGGTATTAAAGGATTTCTTTATACCTGAAGGAGAAAGTTCTGTAGATTATACATTAAGTGTGATGCCTTTATCCGGCTATAAGCTTAAATATAATGTTGATATTCAGGATTATGCATCATTTGGATATTATAATTCCAGAGGAACGGTAATGCTGCCTGAACAAGCAGATACAATTGATGTTTCTGAACAAATAGCAGAAGACATAGTCATAACTTTGATTGATAAGAAAGAAATTAGAGGTATTTTATCTTTACCTCAGGGAGTAACCTTATCAAATGATTTAACTGTAAAGGTTAAAGCCATTAATGTTAAGAGTGGATATATTGATACAGTTGAAACCAAGGTATTAAAAGGTTCAGGTTCAGTTGCTTATGTATTAAAGGTTACACCTAATGCTAACAGCAATGTGTATAAAGTGTATTATGAGGTAGCATCGGGAAGTGGTATTTTTGAGAAAGGATACTATAATTCTGCGTTGACAGTTCCTGATGATAAACTTGCTACTTTATTGGATTTGACCAATGGAAGTGTTGTCAACGTTAATATGGAAATGATAAAGGCAAGAAAAATTTCCGGAAAGATAATGCTTCAAGATGGAGTTAATGCAACAGGAAACATTAATGTAAATGTTTATGCTGAGAAATCAAATTACACAGGATTTAGAGTGGTTAAGAGCATAGTTATACCTCAAGGTCAGAATTATGCAGAGTATGAGCTCTATGTTCCTGAATCAACTACAGCAGTGGCAAAAGTGACCGTTGAGGCAAGAACAAATGGAATGAACAGTCCTTCAGTACTTTATAGTACTCAGACAAATACATACATTCCGTTAATAGGTAATCTAAGCTCTAATTATGTAGTTGGATATCAATGCGATGTCAATAACCTAAAAAATGACGGATTAAATCAAAGTGGGTTCTATAAAGCTGGGGGTAGCACAGCTGACTCTACTGCGGCTGAAATTTTGAATGTTGCGAGCGGCAATAAAAACAATATAGATTTGGTTATTAAGCAAAAAGAAAGAAAAATAAAAGGTACGTTCAAAGTTCCTGAAAATATAACAATACCACAAACAGGTATTGATGTAAAAATTACAGCTGTTAACAGCAGACTTGCATATACGCCTGAAACCACTATCAAAATATACCCTGGTAATAAAACAGTTGGATTTGAGCTTCCTGTGCCGGCTTCAGATAAGTATCATGTAAAATATACTGCTTATATAAACGGCTATATGGAATCGGGATACTACAGCAGTGAAGCTACAAAGGGTAAAGAGGAATTTGCTGATGATGTAAATACATTAAATGGTGATGCAAATAACATAGTTCTTGAACCGATACCTGGATTTGAAATAAGCGGCAGTATTTCATTGCCTTCAGGTATGAAAGTAAATTATGAGTCATTCGGAGTTACGGTAAAAGCTGAAAATGAGGATAATGAATATTCAGTATTTGTTCCGATAACAATGAATAATTCAAGTGCATCCTATAAGATGTATCTTCCTACAGGAAAGAATTATATAGTAAGTTATTCCATACTTCCTCTGTTCGGTGAGTACTTAAGTTTGAGTTACTACAAGACCGGTGGTGCTGCAACTACTGAGATTAATAATGCAACAAGGTTGGATGTAACAGCAGCAAGAAGTATAGGCGGCATAACGCTGATTTCAGCTAATAGAAACATTTCAGGTTCAATATCATTGCCTGATGGTACAGGTGAAACCGGATATTCTCTCAATGTACCGGTAAATGAAATACATGGCGGATATAATGTGGGTTACACATTGGAGAAAAGGAATGATTATCCGTATCAAGTTTCTAACGGATACTATTCCAATAACGGAACAGTCGGCTATGTGGGAGATGCGTACATTATAGATGTTTACACTGGAAATGCCAGCAATATAAAGATTCCACTGTTAGCTGAAGGTACAATTCCTGTTGAAGGTATTGTAATGGATAAACAACAAGTAAGCATGGTTGAGGGAAGTAAATTGAAACTCGGTGTGAAATTTTATCCTGAAAATGCAACAAACAAGTTGATCACCTGGTTCTCAAGCAATACTAATGTAGCAAAGGTTTCATCTGATGGAACAGTAACGGCGTTAACACAGGGAGAAGCAGTTATAAAAGCAGTTAGCAGCAATCTGATAGAAGTGTCATGTAAGATATCTGTATCAGTTGCTCAAAAGACAGGATTAAGTCTCGACAAGGATGAGATTTATATAGTACTTGGTGATAAAGTGCAATTAAATGCTATATTTGGAACAGATATAGAGGAAAGTGCTGTAATATGGAGTTCGGATAATAGCAATATTGCTTCTGTTTCAAGCAGTGGCCAAGTTACAGGTAAGCTTTCCGGTAGAGCAATCATTACTGCAGCACTAGAAAATGATCCTTTAACAAAGGCAGTTTGTGTTGTGTATGTAATAAATCCGGTTTCTTCAATTAAGATAAATGAAGCACCTAATGTAGACATTATTGTGGGTAATACCAAACAATTAACAGCAACTGTTTTACCTGATGATGAAATGACAAAAGGTGTTATATGGTCATCTAGTGACACCAGGGTAGCAGTTGTTGATGAGAACGGACTGGTAAGAGGAATAAAGAAGGGTACGGCTGTAATAACTGCTAAGAGCATGTATAACAATGCCATTAAAGCATCTTGTACCGTTAATGTTCTGCCTGTTCCTGTAAGTGAAATAAGTCTCAATGTAAATAAAATTGAGATGGTAAATAAAAGCACTTATACATTCTATGCTACAGTTCTACCGTATGAAGCGGAAGATAAAACTGTAAATATTGTAATTAATAATACAAGTGCACTTAAGTTAGTTTCAAATGTTTTTGAAAGTAATCAAGGCAGAAATAAAATTACAATTGAGGCACATGGAGAAGTTGCACCTGTAGATGTAAAAATAAAAGTTAAGAGTAACCAGAATAGTAATATAGAAAAAGAAATAACTGTAACTGTAAAGAAAATTAATGTTACAGGTCTCAACTGGGTATCAAAACCACCTGCTGAGAAAGAAATAAAGGTTGGTGAGAGCTTCAGTGTAGAGGTAACTACAACACCAAGTAATGCTACTGACAGGAATAATATTACCTGGTCTTCGACAGATACCAATAACAGCTATATTACGATTACAAGCAATAATAATAAGGCTACCATTACAGGAAAAGCAGCGACTACATCACCAATAACTGTAAGTGCTTCAGTTGGCGGATACAGCGTGGCATTCAGGATAATAGTTAAGGCAGCAGTAACGCCTACACCTACACCTGCAGAAGGAGGAATTGGCGGTTTACCTGGTGTTGCAACACCTACACCAACTAAAAAACCAACACCTACACCAACAGGAAAACCGACAGCTACTCCGACTAAAAAACCGACAGCAACACCGACAGCAACACCAAAAGCGACACCAACAGCAACGCCAAAAGTCGTGGTTGCTCCAACAAGCAATGTTCCGGGAACTGCTGGAGATATAAATAATTACAAAGATATAGCTAAACACTGGTCAAAAGATAGCTTTGCATTGCTGTTAAGTAAAGGCATAATCAGCGGATATCCCGATATGACTTTAAGACCTAATGCTGAAATAACAAGAGAAGAAATTTCCAAGATTATAGTAATTGCTGCAGGATATAAGGCTTCAAGCAATACCAGCCTTCCATATAAGGATAGTTCAAAAATTGCTTCATGGGCTAAGCCTTTCATTAGGTCAGCAATGGATGCAGGAATAATTAAAGGATATGAAGACAATACATTCAGGCCTAAGAATAAGCTTACAAGGCAAGAAATGGCAGTGCTTATCATTAATGCATTCGGTTATGGCGTATCACAGAACACAAATATAAATATAAATATGAAAGATGCAAATAAGATTCCTAAATGGGCTAAGGGACATGTAGCTAAAGCAATTGAGCTAGGAATAATTAAAGGGTATAACGATAATACATTCAGGCCTGGTAACACAATAACAAGGGCTGAAGTAGTAGCTATGATTGCACGCTGCATCAGTCAATAGAAGATTAATTAAATCTTAAATAGTTATAGAACAAAAAAGGGCGATAGTATTTGCCCTTTTTTGTTTTTCAAAAAGAAATCTAAAAAATCATAAAAACTTGTTGAAGATTTATATGTAACTTACCGATATAATCTATAACTTCTATCAATTTAGGGAGGTCTTAACTCTATGACTGCTGGAACTTTGGAAAAAGAAGAGATTCTCAATGAAATAAAGGAATTATATGATAAAACTGGTGGTATGTCGGTAGATAGATCTAAAATTATTAATATTATGCAAAAAGGATCTTTCATTAAAACGCAATTTTATGGGTCGAATAAGTGGAATGTTAACGTAGTTTTAGATAATTCGGGTAACCTGTTAAAAGTAGCATTTATAGAAGATGACGGAATACCTGCATTGCTGCCGGGTGACAAAATAAGATGCAGGTTTGCTGTTGATACTTATGATATAAACATGCTTTGTGTTATAGAACGGGTGAGATGCGACTTTTTGCCGACAAAGTCATTAAGGATATTGAAAGCGGATATATGGAAAAACAAAAGGGGATCTTCAAGGCATAATGCCGGGTTTTTGTGCAGAGGAGAGTCAGAGCTTAATGAGAAATTTTCAGGATACTTTATAAATATTAGTGAGTCTGGAACAGGGTTGATTTGTAAAGAGAATCTAAGGGTTGGAAGCAGTATTAAAATATCCATTTTTGTTAGTGATTCAAAAAGAGCTGATTTTTATTCATATATAGTAAGAAGTAAAAAGCATAATGACCAAAAATTTGAATACGGTACAAGGTTTCAAAATATGACACCTCAGCTAAGTGAAATCATTAGTAGTTTTATCAATAATGAAAAAAATAAGGAACAAATAACCTATCATGATTTGTGCAGATTGTATAACATTGCACCTTTAGATTTTATTTGAAGTATTGGCAGATTCCATTTATAAATATTATTATAAATACAAAGGGAATGCTTACCTTTTATGTATGCATTCCCTTGAATATCCTAAAATATGAACTTTATTAAGCTTTAACTTCGGTTGTCCATCCTAAAGTATCTTCCATTTCTCCATTTTGAATATTTGTTATTGTTGAATATATCTTTGAAGAAAGGTCACCTATCTTGCCTTCATTCACAATTATTTTATTATCGTTCCAATTAAGCTCACCTATTGGAGATATAACAGCTGCTGTTCCGGTACCGAATGCTTCTTCAAGGGTACCTTTTGCATGTGCATCGTATATTTCCTGAATAGTGATTTTTCTCTCTGTCACTTTAACTCCCCATGACTTAAGAAGCTCTATTGTGGAGTCTCTTGTTATTCCTGCCAGTATACTTCCCTCTAATGCAGGAGTGATAACTTCTCCATTAATTTTAAAGAATACATTCATTGTACCAACTTCTTCAATATATTTCTTTTCAACTCCATCGAGCCATAAGACTTGAGTATATCCCTTCTCTTTTGCTTCCATTTGTGCTTTGAGGCTTGCAGCATAGTTTCCGGGAGTCTTGGCATAGCCGATTCCACCTTTTACTGCTCTTACATAATTACTCTCAACATATATTTTAACGGGATTGATTCCTTCCGGATAATATGCACCTACAGGGGATAAAATCACTATATATTTATATGTTTTAGAAGGTCTTACTCCGAGGAAAGGATCTGTGGAAATGATAAACGGTCTTATATAAAGTGATGTGCCTTCTTTTGTAGGTATCCAATCCTTTTCAAGATTTATGAGTACTTTAAGTGATTCGACACAGAAATCAACATCAATAGGAGGAATACATAACCTGTCATTAGATATGTTGATTCTTTCCATATTCTTTCTAGGCCTGAAAAGCAATATCCGCCCATCTTTGGATCTGTATGCTTTTAAGCCTTCAAAAATTGCCTGACCATAGTGGAGAACCATGGTTGCCGGATCAATTTCTAAGGGTGCATAAGGAACAATCCGAGGATCATGCCATCCTTTTCCTTCCGTATAATCCATTATAAACATATGGTCTGTAAAATAATTGCCAAACCCAAGGTTGTTTTGGTCAGGTTTAGCCTTTGGTGATTTTGTTTTTTCAATTTTGATTTGACCTATCATAAGTACGACTCCCTTTCAGATTACTATAATATAAAAATCAATTTACTGTTTACATTTAATGTATTTGAAACTCTTTTGCAAAATGTAAATTTGTATTGATTTTCAAGTTATTATTTCATGTAATTCTTATGTACATTAAATACTCTATTACTTTTACAATCTTACATATAGCAGAGCAAAATAACAAATGTTTAGCGGAATTTTGCGATATATATTTACGATATATAAATGAATGTAAGATTAATCGTATTTTAATATAGAATGGCTTGTTGAAGCCCATAAATTATTATGACACTTTTTATTTGAAAAATCCAGACTTTTTAATCATAATATTTATATTATTGTTTAATATGAGAAAAATAATTGTAACATTATTGATATCATTATCTTTGTTTGTTATTATTTAGGATGAGTAATTAATCATTCCATAGTTATTACTAAATTAAATGCGTTATAACACTTAATCTTACATATGTCGGAAGATAAATGTATAATATTAATGGTATTTAATATAAAATAATATTTCGGAGGATAAAATGTTGGAAAGATTTTTTCCTGATACCATAGTAGAAAGGGTACAGGATATTGATTTGGAGGATTTGAAGAAAAAAGGAATAAAAGGCCTTATTCTTGATATTGATAATACATTGGTTGCGCAGTTTACAAAAGATGCAAGTGAAGATGCAAAAAGCTGGATTCAAAAAGTCAAGGACATGGGGTTTCTTACATGCATTCTATCAAATGCCTCAGAAAAAAGGGTAGAACGATTTAATATGGATTTGGGTATACCTGCTATTCACAGGGCTTACAAGCCTTCACCAAAGTCATATATGAGGGCGGCAATGCTTCTTGGAATCAAATGCAATGAGATTGCAGCAGTGGGGGACCAGATTTTTACCGATATCTATGGAGGAAACAGAATAAATATGTATACTATTCTTGTTAAGCCAATAGATAAGAAAGAAATTCTATTTGTAAAGTTGAAAAGGCATATCGAAAGGTTTGTTTTGTTTAGACACAGTAAATTGGCTTCTAACAAGAACAGCATATTAAGAAGGACAAAATGGAAAGAAAGAAGTGCTTTAAGACATACTGTAAAGGAATCTTAAAAACATAGAAATTTTAATACATAAAATGTATTAACAAAGAAATTATTGTGCGGTTTAAAGGGGAACATAAATAATGATAATTAATGGAAGTACTAAAATTATAGGTATAATAGGAGATCCGATAGAACATTCCAAATCACCGATATTACATAATTATATAAGTGACTCTAAAAATATTAATGCAGTGTATGTACCGTTCAGAGTTTCTCCAGATAGCCTTCAGGATGCCATAAGAGGCCTTAGAGGGCTCAATGTTGTTGGATTTAATGTTACCGTACCCCATAAGAATAAAGTGATTGAGTACTTAGATGGCGTTTCTGAAGAAGCCAGACTAATTGGTGCGGTAAACACAGTTAAAAATGTAGGTGGGAAATTATGGGGATATAACACCGATGGAGATGGATTTTTAATGTCATTTAAAGAAGAAACGGGGCATTCGTTTTCAGGTAAAAACGTTGCAATAATCGGTGCAGGAGGTGCAGCAAGGGCAATAGCTGTAAAAGCTGCACTAGAAGGAGCAGATAAAATGGTAATATTAAATAGAACAATAGATAAGGCGAAAGAACTTTCGGATTATATCAATGATAATATTTCGGATTGTTCTTCATTTGCAGGCATTGAGCATAATGATGCTAAGAATGCTATTATGGACTGCCAGATAATTATTAATACTACATCAGTGGGAATGTACCCCTCGACTGATAAATGTCCGATAGAAGCAAACAGCATTTTAAATGACAGGCATATTGTTTATGATATTATTTACAATCCGGTAAAAACAGAGCTTTTGAAGGTGGCAGAAAAGAAAGGAAGCATAGCTGTGAATGGACTGGGAATGCTGTTCTACCAGGGTATAAATGCTTATGAAAAGTGGATGGACATTGAATTTTCAGAAAACGAGATAGAACAATTCTATACAATGTTTAAGAAAGCAGTTTTGGAAATCTAAAAATCACTTCTAAAATTCATAAAATCATTATTATAAAAAATCACTTTGTGGTTTTTTTCTTATTTTTTTTCAATTATATTCCGATAAAAATATAGTGATAGTATCAGGGAACATGCTTTGGTTGGAGGACCTTATGAATAAACGGAATAGAAAAAGGCTGGGAGATTTGCTTTTAGAGGGTGGACTGATTTCAAAAGAACAGTTGGATGAAGCTTTGGAGATCCAGAAGAAGACTGGAGAGAAGCTGGGACAAATCCTTTTGAACCATGATTATGTTACGCAGCAGGACATAATAAAGGTTTTGGAGTTCCAGTTGGGGATTCCCCATGTTGAACTTGAAACGTATGATATTGATCCCTCAGCTTGCATGTTTGTTTCCGAGAGCCTTGCAAAAAGATATGACCTTATCCCCATACAAATAGACAATGGTGTTCTTATCGTCGCAATGAGCGACCCTTTAAATGTTTTTGCCATTGATGATATAAAAATGTTTTCAGGTATGGAGGTTCGGCCTGTATTAGCTACTCTTAAGGATATTAACAAAGCAATCGATAAATATTACTCGGTCTGGAAGGACATGGAATCTGTTGATGAATTAGGAATAGAGTATGGCTTGGTAAATATTGCAAATAACTTGGATGATGAAGCTTCAGAAGAAATAAATAATTCCCCTGCTGTTAAATTGTTGAACTCTATAATTGAACAGGCAATAAGTATAAATGCCAGTGATATACATATTGAGCCATTTGAACAATATATAAAAGTGAGGTTCAGGGTTGACGGACAGCTTGTAGAAGCAATGCGGGCCGAAATTGAAATTATGCCTTCCATTGTTACAAGTATGAAAATCATATCCGGGCTAAGTATTGGAAAAAAGAGACTGCCTCAGGACGGCAGGTTTTTAGTTACGGTAAATGATAGTGAATATGATTTGAGGGTGTCAATTCTGCCAACGGTATACGGTGAAAAAATTGTTATTAGGATAACCAATAAAAAAAATTTTGTTATTTCAAAAGAAGCTTTGGGATTTAGCAGAGAGGATCTTTTAAAGTTTGACAGTATTCTTAAAAAGACAAATGGCATCATACTGATTGCAGGACCTACAGGAAGCGGTAAAACTACAACATTGTACAGTGCAATAAGCGAAATGAATAAACCCGACTTGAATATTGTAACGATTGAGGATCCTGTAGAATACTTAATTGACGGGGTTAACCATGTTCAGGTCAATGCTGATGCAGGGTTATCTTTTGCCGTTGGACTGAGGTCAATTTTGAAGCAGGATCCCAACATCATTATGATAGGCGAAATAAGGGACATTGAGACGGCTGAAATAGCTGTTAAAGCAGCCATAACAGGTCATCTTGTGTTAAGCACCATTCATACCAATGATGCACCGGAGACTGTATTTAGGCTTATAGATATGGGAATAGAGCCATTCATGGTGGCATCCTCCGTTGCAGGTGTTATTGCACAGCGTTTGGTTAAAAAAATATGTCCTAATTGTTCTTACAAATACAAAGCAAGTGAAGAGGATTTGCAAGTGCTTGGTTTCAAATCGTCAGAGGAAATCATGCTTTATCGAGGAAAGGGCTGTACTGTATGCAATAAAACAGGGTATAAAGGCAGAATTGGAGTGTATGAAATAATGACTCTCAATAAATTTCACAGAGAGCTTATAAATAAAGGATGTTCGGAAGATGTACTGAGAAATGAACTCATTAAGTCGGATATGGTTACTTTAATGGAAAATGTAAAAAGATGTGTTTTGGAAGGCTCTACTACATTAAGTGAAATGATCAGGATTTCACATTCCAATACTAAGGAGGGATGATTATGGAATTTGATGAATTATTGCGGAAAGCTATTGAACAAGATGCATCAGATATTCATATTACTGTTGGCATACCACCCACCATAAGAAAAAACGGACGGTTGGTAAAAATTGGAGATACTCCCGTAAGTGCCGATGATACAGAGTACTATTCAAAGGTTGTGATAAATGGAGATAAACTGAGTGAATTTGAAGCTAAGGGAGAAATAGAGCTGTCATATTCACTTCAGAGTGTCGGACGGTTCAGGGTTAACATATTTAAACAGAGGGGAACCTGTTGCATTGCAGTAAGGCCTGTTAATATAACCATACCGACATTTGAGGAATTAGGCTTGCCTGATGTTATAAAAGAGTTTTCCAAAAAGACAAAAGGACTTATTTTGGTTACAGGTCCTACAGGAAGCGGCAAATCCACAACTTTAGCGGCAATTATAGATAAAATAAATGATGAACGGGATTGCCATATTTTGACCCTTGAGGATCCAATAGAATATCTGCATAAGCACAAAAAATCCATTGTAAATCAAAGGGAGATAGGTCATGACTCAAATTCATATGCCAATGCTTTAAAAGCAGCTTTAAGAGAAGATCCGGATGTTATACTGGTGGGAGAGATGAGGGACATGGAGACCACATCCATAGCCATAACTGCAGCTGAAACAGGACACCTTGTATTCTCTACGTTACATACAAGTGGGGCAGCAAATACCATAGATAGAATTATAGACATTTTTCCGCCTTATCAGCAGCAGCAAATTAAAGTACAGCTTTCCACAACTCTCCAAGGGATTGTTTCCCAGCAGTTATTAAACAGAAGAGATAGGAGCGGAAGGGTAGCAGCACTTGAAATTATGATGCCGAATCCGGCTATAAGGAATCTTATAAGAGAAGGAATGACCCATGAGATTAATTCTATAATTCAAACCAATGAAAAGCTAGGTATGCAGACTATGGATGACTGTCTTATAAATCTATATAGGCAGAATATTATAAGTTATGATGATGTATTGGCATATGCTGTTGATCAGGATAATATAATGAGCACGGCAAACATTTGAGCATTCTAGAAAGTCAAAAACCAACCGTATAAAATTATTATTGTTTTATTTTATCTATAAAAATATAATATATTTGATGCATAGACTTTATAGAGAGGACGTATGACAAAATTATGACAATATTTTTTTACATTATTGTTTTCATGTACGGTTTGGTTATAGGCTCATTCCTGAATGTCTGTATATGGAGAATACCATTGGGAGAGTCGGTGGTTAAACCGCCTTCACATTGCACCAAATGCGGTACAAGGCTGACAGCCCTAGATCTTGTACCCCTATTTAGTTATTTGTTTTTAAGAGGAAAATGCAGATACTGCAAAGTAAAAATCTCTATCAAGTATCCGTTGATGGAGTTGCTGACTGCAATAATTTATTTGCCGTTATTTTATAAGTATGGACATAACGGACAGTACATAGAATTTTTTGCAGCAGCGTATTTGATGTCCATACTTATTGTTGTATTCTTTATAGATTTAAAGCATAGAAAAATTCCCAACAGTCTTGTGGCATCAGGATTGGTTGGAAGTATTGTGCTGATTGTGTATAACTTTTTTAAACCACTGTATATTTATGGAGATAGCAACTGGTGGAATCCAATTTTGGGAATGGTTGTTAGTTCAGGTTTTATATTTATAGTATCATTGATAAGTATGGGATTGTTCAAAAAAGAATCTTTTGGATTTGGTGATATAAAACTCCTTTTTGTTATAGGTGCTTATTTTGGATGGAAAATGAGCTTGGTTGCCCTATGTGCAACGCTGGCAATAAGTGCATTAGCCGTATTGGTTGCAGCAGTTTTAAAAAGAAATGATAAAAGAGGTAATATACCTTTTGGAAGCTTTATAGCTGTTGGTACTTATATTACATTCCTGTTTGGAAGTGAAATTACTAAGTACTTTTGACACTATAGCCAAAGGCTGTATATAGATTTGAATAATATAACAATAGGAAATAAGGGAATGATAGCATATCTTTCCTTTATTTTTTTTCTGTTCAAGTATATAATAATCATATCCATGGTATGCACATTTAAAATAAGGAGAGCAACAATGATTAGATTTGGACCGTCGGGCAATTCCGAAAGCTTTTATAATGAGGGCTACAAGTCATCGTTACAAATGCCGGAATGGCTCAGGCAAAGAGGATTGGGTGCCTATGAGTATCAATGCAGCAAAGGTGTCAAGATTGGGAAGGAAATGGCAGTTAAACTTGGTGAAGAAGCATCGAGGAATGATATTTTCTTAAGTATTCATGCACCCTATTATATAAACCTGGCAAGCCAGGAAGAAGAAAAGCAGGAAAATTCAATCAGATACATAATAGAGACATTGGAAGCTGCAAATTGGATGGGGGCATCAAGAATAGTTGTCCACACAGGTTCTTGCAGCAAGATTGACAGGCAATTGGCACTTGATACGGCAATAAAAAATCTTAAGCGGGCAATATGTGAGGCCGATGCTTTAGGGCTTGGTCATATAGCTATTTGCCCGGAAGTTTTGGGAAAGGTTAATCAACTGGGAGATTTAGATGAAATACTTACAATGTGCAGTATTGATGAAAGGCTGATTCCTACTGTTGATTTTGGACATATTCATGCAAGGGGTATGGGTGCTTTAAATACCAAATGGGATTTTGAGTATATTTTGGATAAAATTGATAATAAAATTGGAAATGAAAGAATGAGAAAAATACATATACATTTTAGCAGGATAGAGTATACCAAGGGAGGGGAGAAAAGGCACTGGACGCTGGATGATGTACAGCACGGGCCTGAGTTTTATCCTCTTGCTCAATTGATGCATGAAAGGGCTATGGAGCCCATTGTAATATGCGAGTCCAGGGAAAGAATGGCCGAGGATGCCATGAAGCTTCAGGAAATATATTTAGCTGCAGGGGAGGTTAAAATATGAAAAAAATACTTATTTTAAACGGTCCCAATTTAAATATGTTGGGGATAAGAGAAAAGTCGGTATATGGAGCTGAGACACTTGAAGATATAGCAAAGAGTGTAAGTGAGGAAGCAAAGGCATTGGGTATGGATTTTGATTTTATGCAGTCCAATCATGAAGGTGAGATCATAGATAAGATTCACGATGCAAGAGGTAAATATGATGTAATAATTATAAACCCGGGGGCATATACACATTATAGTTATGCAATAAGGGATGCTGTTAAAGCAGTTGAGTTACCGACTATTGAAATACATCTTTCAAATATACATGGTCGTGAAGAATTCAGGAGTAAATCTGTGATTGCACCGGTATGCGTAGGACAGATATGCGGTTTTGGAAGCAAAAGCTACATACTTGCATTGCATGCAGCAAAAATGATTTTGGGTTAAGGGGTGAAGAGTTTGGCAAGTGTTTTTAAGAATAGATTGAAAAGGCTTAGAGAAAAGCTTAAGCTAAAAGATGTTGAAGCTGTTTTGATAAATAAAAGGGAAAACTATTTTTATTTATCGGGTTTTACCGGAACCTTCGCACATCTTGTGATTTCACAAGATGATGCTTATCTTATAACAGATTTCAGATACACAGAGCAGGCAAGAAATCAAGCTTCCGCATACAAAGTAGTTGAATGCAGCGGAAATAGTATAGATGCATTAAATGAAATAATTAATAAGATCGGAATAAAAAAGATTGGTTTTGAAGAAAATTATCTTACTTATCAAATTTTTACCGAGTACAAAAACAGATTTTCAGCAAGTGATTTTTTACCATTTGGAAAAGAAATTGGAGAGCTGCGGGTTATAAAAGATGAAGTGGAGATAGCTTCAATAAAGAAAGCCGTAGAAATAGCTGATGAAGCCTTTACTCATATACTTAAGCTTATTAAACCGGGAGTAAGGGAAATAGAGATCGCTGCTGAGATTGAGTATCATATGAAAAAGCTTGGAGCATCGGGTCCGTCCTTTGATACAATAGTAGCATCGGGAAAACGAGCGGCAATGCCCCATGGAGTAGCATCGGAAAAAGTAATTGAAATGGGGGATATTATTACTCTTGATTACGGATGTATTTATAACAATTATTGTTCCGATATGACCAGAACTGTTTTCTTAGGAGAGCCTGACAAAGAGCTTATAAAGATTTATGAAATAGTAAAAAGAGCACAATTTCAAGCATTAGCATCAGCTCATAGAGGATTAAAAGGCAAGGATATTGACAGCATTGCCAGAAGTATTATTTCCGAAAGTGGGTATGGTGCCAACTTTGGGCATTCATTAGGTCATGGTGTAGGTATCGAAATTCATGAAGAGCCAAGGCTTTCCGTAAGAGGAGAGGTTGTAATGGAAAACGGCATGGTTGTGACGGTAGAACCTGGAATATATGTTGAAGGCCTAGGCGGAGTGCGGATTGAGGATATGATAGTTATAAATGATCAAAAGCCCGATGTTTTAACTTCGTCTACAAAGGAAATAATAATTTTGTAAATAAGAAAATTTTTCTTGAAATAAGTATGATTTTATTTTAATATTAACTATGTGAAATTCTTTATTTTTCTAATGAGTATTATTTGTAAATAATTCCGATTATTTTCTTTGATAGGAATGTTCATGTAGGAGATAAGTGAATTTTACCGTGTTAAAAGTGATATAGTAAATCTGTGATATATTAATCACTTTTAGTTATATGTAAATACATTATTACTTTTAATCTTACATTTAGCAGCAGATAAATGTAAGAGATTAATTGTATTTAATACTAGGATGTGTTTTAAGTATTAAAATCCAAATAATGGATTAAGACAAGACATATATAAAATGTGGAGGGAATAGTAAATGATAACAGCAGGAGATTTTAGAAACGGTGCAACCTTTGAGTTAGACGGAAATATATTTCAGGTGGTTGAATTCCAGCATGTGAAGCCCGGAAAAGGAGCAGCGTTTGTAAGAACAAGATTGAAAAATATAATTACCGGTGCTACTGTTGAAAGGACTTTTAATCCAACTGATAAAATGCCAAAGGCTCATATAGAAAGAAAGGACATGCAGTACCTGTATAATGATGGTGATTTATACTATTTCATGGATATGGAATCATACGAACAATTGCCATTAAATAAAAGCTCCATCGGAGACTCTCTCAAATTTGTTAAAGAAAACGAGATAGTTAAAATACTTTCTCATAAAGGAAATGTTTTTGGAATTGAGCCTCCAACATTTGTTGAACTTGAGATTACCGAAACTGAGCCTGGATTTAAAGGAGATACTGCTACAGGTGCAACAAAGCCTGCAACAGTTGAAACAGGTGCAGTGATAAAGGTTCCGCTTTTTGTGAATCAAGGTGATAAAATAAGAATTGACACAAGAACCGGAGAGTATATGGAAAGAGTTTAAGTGGAATAATAAATTAAAAATACTTTTGAGGTGCTGTATGAGTTATATAAAAGAAAGAGTTGCTTATTTGAAGGGCCTTGCTGAAGGTCTCAATATAAGCGAATCATCTAGTGAAGGTAAGCTATTAAAAGCTATTCTGGAAGTTATGGATGATATAGCGGTTTCTATTGAGGACTTAGAAGAATCCGTTGATGAAATCTCTGAGCAGGTTGATGAGATGGATGAGGATTTATCGTATTTGTCAAAGGAACTGTTTGATGATGAAGATTGTTGTGATGAAGATGTTCATGAAGTAGAATGCCCATATTGCAATGAGGTGTTTGAATTGGATACATGTGATTTGGATGAAGACAGCGATGAAATCGAATGCCCTAATTGCAAAAAAAAGATTGAGATTAATTGGGACTGCGAATGTGACTGCGATGAATGCAACGAAGATGAAAAAAACTAATTGTATTTAATATAGCAATTTAGAACTCAATAGATTTCTATTTTAAAAAGAATGATTTAATAAAATCATTCTTTTTTTTGTCATAAAATTGGACAAATATTAATATTTATAAGTAAATACACTAAAATTTACACAAAGGAGGAACTTAAGTTTTGGTTACCGAAGATGAAGAAGTGAAAAATGAAATATCATTCTATAATATGCTCAAGGAAGAAATATTTAATTTTTTACCTTTAGAGCTAAAGAATATTTTATTGAAAATTGATCCTAAAGAATTGGAAACAATAGAAGAGATAAGGCTGAGGGCAGGTAAACCATTAATGCTGGAAAGCTGTAGCGGTAGTTGGTTTGTAAATCAAAGGGGTAGACTTGAAAAAAATTGTACAAACGAAAAAGTGGTTTTCCAGCATGAAATTATAAAAGCATTTGAACTGATGAGTCAAAATTCCATTTATGCGTTTTTGGAAGATATTAGGAATGGATTTATTACATTAAAAGGAGGGCATAGGGTTGGCATAGCCGGCAGAGTAGTTGTTGAAGGCGGAATAGTAAAGAATATCAAGGATATGTCTGCACTTAACATCAGGGTGTCGAAGGAGGTTAGGGGATGCTCAAAAAAGATTATGAAATATATAGTAAAAAATAAAAATGATATTTACAGCACTCTCATTGTATCTCCTCCTCAGTGCGGAAAAACTACAATGCTCCGTGATATAGCAAGAAACATTAGCAATGGTATAAAAAGCATGAGCTTTAACGGCATTAAGGTTGGTATTGTGGATGAACGGTCTGAAATTGCTTCCTGCCATAAAGGTATAGCACAAAATGATGTCGGTATTAGGACCGATGTGCTTGATGGATGTCCTAAGGCTATTGGTATGACTATGATGCTAAGATCAATGTCTCCAAAGGTCATTATAACCGATGAGATCGGAAATAGTGGGGACATGGAGGCTGTAATGCAGGTTATTAATGCGGGAACAAGGATAATTGCATCTGCCCATGGGTATAACATATCCGAACTAAAGACCAGGAAAGAGGTTTTGGGGTTAATAGAGCAAAAAGCCTTCGAAAGATATATAGTGCTTGATAACTCTCAGGGACCCGGTACCCTAAAGGAGGTAATAGACGGCATTACAATGAAAGGAGTGCAGCAGGATGCTTCTTAAATTGATTGGAAGTTTGTTGATAATGGCTGCATCCAGCTTTTTAGGTGTATACTTTTCAAAAGAATGCGCAAGAAGGCCGAGGGAACTGCGAGAGCTTCAGAGACTGCTTCAAATGTTCGAGAACGAAATAAGCTTTTTATCCAGCACAGTGACAGAGGCATTTATAAAACTGTCAGGCTATTATGAAAGCAATATCAGGCTTTTCTTTAGTCAAGCAGCAGAAATATTGATGCACAAAAACGGTATCAATGCATCTGAGGCTTGGGAAATGGCAGTAAAAGAAAATATTAAGAAAACGGCTTTGAAAAAAGAAGATGAGGCTATTGTGCTATCTTTCGGCAAAATGCTGGGTGCATCGGATCTAGAAGGACAAATAAGCAATATAAGACTTACACTCACACAGCTTAAAATGCAGGAAGAAAAAGCAGAAGAGGAAAAAGAGAAAAACAAGACCATGTATATGAATTTGGGGGTTCTTGGTGGTCTTGCGATAGTCATTATTCTTATTTAGTAATATAAAAGGTAGTCCTCAGGGAAGGAGTTTGTATGGGAATTGATTTGATTTTCAGAATTGCTGCAATTGGTATTCTAGTGTCGGTATTGAATGCGGTATTGAATAAATCGGGAAGAGAAGAGCAGGCAATGATGACAACGCTAGCAGGACTTATTGTGGTATTGCTCATGATTGTTAAAGAAATAGCAGGACTATTTGATACAGTCAAGACGATCTTTAACTTTTAGGACTCAAAGATATCCATAAATACATATGTTAAAAGGTTGATGATACTGATGGAAATAATTCAGATTGTAGGGTTGGGGATAATCGCCACAGTGTTTATTGTATTACTGAAGTCCTTAAGGCCTGAGATTGCAATGCTTATAAGTATAATAACAGGAGTTGTCATATTTATTGTTGTTGCAGGAAAGCTTTCAAATATAGTTGAAATTTTAAATAACATTGCCGATAAAGCAGGAGTTGATACAGCTTATTTATCGACACTGCTCAAAATTATCGGTATAGCTTATATTGTTGAGTTTGGTGCTGAAATTTGCAAGGATGCGGGTGAAAGTGCCATAGCCTCTAAAATAGAGCTGGCAGGCAAGGTGGCCATAATATTCTTAGCTCTGCCAATAATCACAGCATTACTGGATCTTATAATAAAAGTAATGCCTTGAAAATGGATACCAATACTGCTATAATTACCTAACGGATTATTTTTAGAGGTATTGGTATGAAGACTTTAATTATAGCGGTTAATTCAAAATTTATCCATTCTTCCCTTGCCGTACACTACCTAAAATCGGTATGTGGTGATGATGCAGGTGAAATAAAGGTGCTTGAGTATACAATAAACGACCAGAAAGATAATGTTTTATCATCTATTTATAGTGAAAATGCCGATATTGTGGCATTTTCGTGTTATATCTGGAACTATGAATATATAAAAGATATTATTGCCGATTTAAAGTCACTTAAGCCTCAAATTAAAATAATTCTTGGGGGGCCCGAAGTATCATATAATCCGGTGGAAATAATGGATGAAATTCATGATGTGGATTATATTATTGCCGGTGAAGGAGAAGAAGCATTTCCGCTTCTTCTAAAGCATATTTTTCTTGGAAAAAATGAAAATGGATTAGAGAATATCAAGGGATTAGCATTCCGAAAAGAAGGGGATGTATTTTATGATAATGCGTACAATTTGATACATGACCTGCAAAGCATACCGTCCCCGTACTCCGATGAAATGTTAAACAGTATAGGACCCAACAGGATTCTATATTATGAATCCTCAAGAGGATGCCCTTTTTCATGTTCATATTGCATTTCGTCAACATTTGATGGTGTCCGCTATTTTAATATTGACAGGGTCAAAAGTGATATACTTAAATTTATTGAAAGGAATGTCAAGCAGGTAAAATTTGTTGACAGGACTTTTAATTGCAATAAAAAAAGGGCCAATGAAATACTTGAATTTGTCATAGAAAATGCGGGTGATACCAACTTCCATTTTGAAGTTGCCGGTGATTTGTTTGATGAAAATACACTTAACATTTTAAAAAACGCACCAAAGGGATTAATTCAATTTGAAATTGGAATTCAAACGGTTAATCTTAAAGCTCTTGATGCTATTTCAAGAAAGACTGATTTGGAGAAGCTTTTTTATAATATTAAAAAGCTCATGGATTTTAAAAATATACATATACATGTGGATCTCATAGCAGGCCTTCCAATGGAAGGATATGATTCTTTCAAGAATTCTTTCAATAAAGTATTTGCTCTTAAGGCACATCAGTTGCAATTAGGCTTTCTTAAGCTATTAAAAGGCTCAAGGATAAGAAATGAAGCAGATATTTATCAATATGTCTATAAGAAGAAGGCTCCCTATGAGATTTTAAGCAACATGTTTTTAAAATATGATGAAATAATAAAATTAAAGGAAATTGAGGAGCTTATAGAAAGGTATTATAACTCGGGGAAATTTCAGAGAACACTTGAGTATTTGATTAAATCTACCGGCAAAACTCCTTTTGAATTTTTTGACCATCTTTCTTTATATTGGAAGGAAAATGGCTTATATGAAAGGTCGATTTCCGGCAGGGAGCTTTATACAATACTTGTAAACTATTTATCATCAACAGAAAGCATTGATATGCTTCAGGTCAACGAGCTTTTAAGATTTGATTTTCTATCTACAGACAGCTCAAATAACTTGCCTAAAGAAATAAACCGCTTAAGATATATAAATAATGACCGTATATTTGCATTTTTAAAGAAGGATGAGAATATTAAGAATTACTTGTCTCATTTTGAAGGCATGCTGCCTAAAAACATATTTAAACATATACATATTGAGCATTTTTTGTTTGATATGACAGATAATGCATTGCCACCTGCCGAAATTGCAATTCTCTTTGATTACAGCAATCGGGACAAAGTAACAGGTGTTTTTTCATACCATAAAATTAGCATTTAGTCATTCCCAATTGATTTTACCTCAATTACTGGTATAATACTAAAGAACGAATTAAACTGAACTTGTTTTTTTTTGAGGTGAATAATGAGACTATACATTTCCGATTTGGATGGAACTCTTCTAAATAGCAATAAAGAAATAAGCAGCTATTCAAAGAATATTATTAACACCCTTATATCAAAGGGCGGGTATTTTTCCATTGCTTCTGCAAGGACAGAGGCTACTGCAATGAAAATTTTAGATGGAGTAAAGCTAAATGTTCCTATTGCTCTGATGAATGGAGTAGTTATATACAATACTCAAACATGTGAGTACGAAAATATAGAGGCACTAGATGATAACACTACCAAAAAAATAGTTTGTATTCTTAGAAGCTGCGGAATAGACGGATTAATGTATACAATATCGGAAAACAAGCTCAATACTTACTATGAAAGTTTAACATCAAAAGTTTTACAGGAGTTTGTTGATGAACGCATTAAGAAATACAACAAATCATTTGAAAGGGTGGGAAGTCTTACCGACAGAATAAATGGAAGGGACAAGATTATATATTTTACGCTTTTGGATAAATATGATAGGCTTCAAATTGTTCATGACCAGCTGAAAGATTTGTCTGGAATAGAATTATCCTTTTATAAGGATGTATACTCGAAAGATTTATATTTGCTGGAGATATACAGCAGTAACGCGTCAAAGCATAATGCAGTGGAGTATATCAGAAGAAAATATGATTTTGATGAAGTGATAGGCTTTGGTGACAACTATAATGACATTCCAATGATAAAAGCCTGTAACCAGTTTTATGCGGTGGACAATGCGGTAGAGGAACTTAAAAAACTGGCTACAGGGGTTATTGAGTGCAATAATTCCGATGGAGTTGCAAAGTTTGTTGCATTACGGGAAAGGATATATTAAATTATTAAATTGACATAATCACTCCAATTGTTGTGCCAAATTTGCCAAGTGTTTAAAGTTTGGCCTTTTTGCTGAACTCATTAAATATGCGGATTTTGTCGATCCTGGGATTCTGTTTTCATTAAGTGCTTGAATAAAATTATTTGCCCTTCCGATTCCGATGCCATGACCGTAATAAATTCCGTTACCGAGGTCGAAAACATTTTCACCTTGCCATTCCGGTGTTAATGGATTTACATCAGGATTTTTAAAGTATCTGCCGTCACCGGGCAAATAGTCATAAACATTTTGATAATCCATTATACCGATGTTCCTGTCAAGATGCTGCCAGTTCATAAGGTAGATTTGGGGAAACAGCTTATTGAATACTTTTTCGGGAAGAACATCCACTAAAGCCTTATAGTATACTATTACCATGGCTGTTGCACATTCTGTTCCATAGAGGGAGCTGTTTATATAAATATCATTTATAGCATCTGACGGTTTTACGCCGTTTTTTAATAAAAAACCGCCATCATTTGTCCTACGCCAAAAATCGGTATTACATACCGAGTGCCTAAACACTTTAAAGGAAAAATTGCTTTTATATAGTGCTATAGAAGCATTTACAATGCTGTTTCTAAGACGCAGCTCAAATAAAAGCTGATCTTCTGAAGCATATCTGTATGTATGATCGCTTTCTGATAATATATTAAGAATTTTTTGTTCTGTGGAGTTTAATGAGTACTTTTGAATTAATACATTCGGGGCAATAATCTGGGAATTTATACTAATCATTCAAATCACTTACCTTTATTATATTCTTAAATAGTACCGGATTTTGCAATTGAGAGTTGTTCCGATATGCTCTTTTCTATCCAGCTTTTCCACTTATTACTGTTATGTTTATGCAAATAATGAGAATAATCTGAAAGAAGCTTCTGACTATCGGAATCTAACTTTCTAAAATTGTCAATTGCAGCAACTTCCCAATCGGTGTACGATCTCTTATTATCATTAGACTTTAAATGTGTCGTGTTTTGTAAGTATTTGTTTTCCAATGACAAACGGAATGTGCATGGGCTTGGGGTCTGGTGAAAGTGCTCACCATGGTAGTATATAAAATTTAAATTATCTTTAATCCATTTGGTTGCGTTATGATATAGTTCAGTTTTACTACGAATGTTTTCCGAGTTGATACACGGTACGAAATCCAAAAGCTTTTTTGAAAGCTGTATATCTTTTTCGTTATTTGAAAGGAGCCGTTTGGCCAACATATCAATGCATTTGGGATTTTTCGATTCTAGAAATGCCCAAACAATGTCGTATATATACGCTCCTTTTCTGTGCCTTGAGAAAATTAAGTTTTCTAATGCATCTAGGCAATTGGTATCATTATGTACTTTGACTAAAAGTATAGCTGTTTTATCAAGCAGTTCATCATAGCGTTGGTTCAAACCATCCACTGTATAACCTGTATTTAGTATCCAGCTTAAAATATCACGGTTATTCTTTTCATATATAAGACTTATGTCGTTATTAAATATTTTATCTGTAATATCAAGTGCAGATTTGTTTCGTGTACTTAAATTATTATAAATACCTAAACGTTTAATCTCATCTTTTAAAACAAAAAGGCTTGGAAACTTTAAGGTTGATGAATTAAGCAGCATTAATGCATAATTCTTATTTTTTGAATACAAATTATTGAAATGGATTTTTAGCTTATCTGCTCCATTCTTTAATCTGTATCTATCAAGATAATTCATATATATTGAACCGGAATTGTATCTTCTCATTTATAAAATTCATCTCCCATATTTAATAAGCACTAATATCATAAATATGAAATTTGTAATAATGTGTTACAATATTTTAGGGTTAATTTTTTGTCATTTTTCTTGATTACTTGTAAGTTTTTATGTATAATCATTCTTATTAATTTAATAGAAGTTGGAGGGCTTATAATGGGAAAAGCATTAATTATCGGTGCTGGAGGAGTTTCCAACGTTGTAGTGCATAAATGTTGTCAGCATCCGGAGATTTTTGAAGAAATTTGCTTGGCAAGCAGAACGATTGAAAAATGTGACGCTATAAAAAATAAATTGGCAGGAAGCAAAACAAAAATTCATACTGCTAGAGTAAATGCAGATGATTCAAATCAGGTTATTGATCTTATCAATAGCTTTAAACCTGACATTGTTATAAATGTAGCTTTGCCTTATCAAGATTTGGCTATTATGGATGCGTGCCTTGCAACAGGTGTTCATTACCTTGACACTGCAAATTATGAGCCGCCCGATACACCAAAGTTTGAATACAAATGGCAGTGGGCATACAGGGAAAAGTTTAAGGAAGCAGGTATAATGGCTTTGCTAGGATGCGGTTTTGATCCCGGTGTAACTGGTGTGTTCTGTGCATATGCTCAGAAACATCATTTTGACCAGATCGACTATATTGATATAGTTGATGCTAATGCAGGAGACCATGGTTATCCTTTTGCAACCAACTTTAATCCCGAAATAAACATTCGTGAAATAACAGCAAAGGGCAGGTTCTATGAAAACGGTCAGTGGAAGGAAACAGAGCCGTTAGAGTACAAACGTGTTTACGATCTTCCTGAGATAGGTCCTAAGAATATATATCTTTTATATCATGAAGAACTTGAGTCATTGGCAGTTAATATAAAGGGAGTTAAAAGAATTAGATTTTGGATGACATTTTCCGACAACTATATAAATCATTTGACTGTACTTCAGAATGTGGGTATGACATCAATTGAGCCGATAAATTTCGAAGGCAAAGAGATTGTTCCTCTGCAGTTTTTAAAGGCTGTTCTTCCTGATCCGGGATCCCTTGGACCTAGGACTAAAGGAAAGACAAATATTGGATGTATCATTCAGGGAACAAAGGATGGTAAGCCCAAAACATACTATGTTTACAATGTTTGCGACCATCAAGAGTGCTATCGTGAGGTTGGTTCACAGGCAATATCATATACAACAGGTGTTCCGGCAATGATTGGTGCCAAATTGATGCTGCAGGGCATATGGAAAAAGCCTGGTGTTTTCAATGTTGAAGAATTTGATCCTGATCCTTTTATGGACGAGCTTAACAAATGCGGACTTCCATGGAAGGAAGATTTTTCACCTACACTACTGGATTGAGGTTAAGATATGAGTATTGATATAGATATTAAGGCACTTCCAACGCCTTGTTATATTGTGGATGAAAGGCTTTTAATAAAAAACCTTGAAATTTTGAACAAAGTGCAGGAACGCACAGGTTGCAGTATTTTGCTTGCATTAAAAGGCTTTTCCATGTTTTCGGTATTCCCTACCATAGGAAAATATCTTAAGGGAGTTACATCAAGCTCTCTCTTTGAAGCGAGACTTGGCTATGAAAGGATGGGAAAAGAAGTCCATATCTATACTCCGGCTTATATTGACGAGGAGTTTGACGAGATAATCAGGTATTGCGACCATATTGTTTTTAATTCATTCGATCAATGGAAAAGGTATAAAGCCAAAGTTAAAGGTGCTGACAAGAAAATAGAGTGCGGTATTCGTGTAAACCCTGAGTATTCGGAGATTGAGGTGCCTATTTATAACCCATGCTATAAATATTCACGGCTTGGAGTGACCTTGTCGAATTTTAAGCCTGAAGAGCTTGACGGTATTGACGGGCTGCACTTTCATACAATGTGCGAGCAGAATTCAGATACACTGGAGCGTACCATAAAAGTAGTTGACGAGAAGTTCGGTGAGTATATCAAAAAGATGAAATGGATCAACTTAGGCGGAGGACATCATATTACGAGGCCGGATTATGATATTGAAACCCTTGTAAAATGTATTATGTTTTTTAAGGACAAGTACGGTGTCGATGTATACCTTGAGCCTGGAGAAGCCATTGCATTAAACACGGGTTATCTTGTAGCAAAGGTTTTAGATATAGTCAACAATGGAATGGATATAGCTATTTTGGATACTTCAGCAGCTTGCCATATGCCTGATGTTATAGAGATGCCTTACAGGCCGAATATCATAGGTGCAGGTAAACCGGATGAATATCCCCATGTTTATAGACTAGGAGGTCTAACATGCCTTGCAGGAGACATTATCGGGGACTATTCGTTTAAAGAGCCGTTAAAGCAGGGTGACAGATTGGTCTTCTGCGATATGGCCCACTACACTATGGTGAAAAACAACACATTTAATGGCGTAGGTCTGCCTTCCATAGCACTGTATACTGAAAAAGAGGGTATTAAGATAATAAAAAAATTCGGCTACGAAGATTTTGAAAGCCGCTTATCATAAAAGATGCATGAGATATTACTTACGATATTGCGAACCTCATTACTTTGAGAAAAAGGTAATGGGGTTTTTGCATTAGAACCAAGTATGGGAATTATTGAAATAATATAGTATTATTGAAATGAGAAAAATGAAGGAGAATTATTAATGATTCATTTCATGAAATGTAAAACTAAAATTATTATTTTATCATTTTTATTTATTTTCATATGCAGTGGCTGTATATCGGATAAAGAAGAGAAAATTTATGAGAGAACCGATTATGCATTAGGTACCATAAATAAAATCAAAATTTTTGACCACGATTCGAAAGAGCTTTTGGATATTTTGTTTGAGAGGCTTAATGACATTGAAAATAAAATGTCTGTAAATATTGAAAATAGTGAGATCTCCAATATAAATAACAATGCAGGAGATACACCCATAAAAGTATCGGAGGAGACATTTAAGCTCGTAAAAAAGGCTGTAAATTTTTGTGAATTATCGGGGGGAGCATTCGACATAAGTCTTGGACCTGTAATTAAACTCTGGGGTATTGGAACAGAAAATCAAAGGGTACCCGACAAATCTGAGATAACAAAGGCCCTTCAATTGACAGGTTATAAAAAAATTATAATAGATAGTGAAAATCAGAGCATATTTCTTAAAGATAAAGGCATGGCACTGGATTTAGGTGGAATTGCAAAAGGTCATGCTGCGGACGAAATAAAACGCATATTGGAGGAGAATAATGTGAGAAGTGCCATTATTGATTTGGGAGGCAATATCATTGCCCATGGCAAAAAGACAGATGGCACAGAGTGGAAAGTAGGAATTCAAGACCCATACAGTGAAAGAAACGATTATTTGGGAATATTGAGTGTATCAGACAGTACAATAGTTACATCAGGTGCATATGAGAGATTTTTCATAGAAAATAATGTAAGATATCATCATATTTTTGACGGCAAGACAGGTTATCCCTGTGACAATGAAGTGATGTCGGTAACAATTGTATCCGATATATCTGAAGATGCAGATGCATTATCTACTGCATGTTTTGTTTTGGGGGTTGAAGAAGGCATGAAGCTCATTGATTCCTTACCGGGAACAGGGTGCATCTTTGTTACAAAGGATAATAAAATATACATCTCAAATGAATTGAAAGATAAATTTCAATTGACATCGGGTTTATTTACTGTCATTGGATAATTAATGGTAAAAGTTGATTGATAAAGAGGGAAGCATTATGAGAAAGAAAGAATTAATACTGATAGGCATTATTCTTATAATTGCATGTGGGGTATATGGTCTGAACATATATTTAAACAGGCTTGATGAAGGCCATAAGAAAACAGTCAACATATTTATTGAGGGAAAGCTTTTTAAAAGTGTTGATATCGATACGTATGAAGAAGTAAAGATAGACACTGAATACGGTAAGAACATTGTATTAATTGACAGGGGCAAGGTAAGAATGAAAGAGGCCAGCTGCCCTGACAATGTTTGTGTCCATATGGGATGGATTAGTAAAACAATACAGAATATAGTTTGTCTTCCTGCAAAAGTTCATGTGGAAATAGCGGGAAAAGAAGAGATAGGTGAAATAGATGCAGTTGCAAAATAACGGCAATAGAAAAATTAAAAAAACGGTATTTATGGCTATTTTGCTGTCTTTAGCATTGGTAATCGGTTACGTGGAACAATTTATACCTGTTCCTGTAGTGGTGCCTGGAGTTAAATTGGGATTGGCAAATATAATAACATTGACAGCATTATATTTTCTCAACTTCAAAGAATGCCTCATGTTGGTTATTTTAAGGGTAGTTCTTACTGGATTCTTTGCAGGGAATATTATTAGTATGTGGTATAGCCTGTCGGGAGGGATATTGAGCTTTCTGGTTATGTTCTTGCTTATAAGACTTTTTAAAGATAAATTAAGCACTGTTTTTATAAGCATAACAGGAGCGTTTTTCCATAATATAGGACAACTTGTAGTAGTAGGGATAATAACTAAAAGTTTCTTGGTTTCGTTGGGGTATTTTCCCATACTGGCAGTTTCTGCTGTTGTCGGAGGTTTATTAACAGGATTGTGTGCAGGGAAAATTATAAATGTACTAAATCACAATGCGTTTTTATTGGATATATAGAAAGTGTTGATATTTAACGTCAATAACGTGTAAAAATTTTACTTAAGTAAAAAATTTAATGTGAAATGTATTTAAAACCAATAATAATACTGTATAATTATAATATTAAATATTGTTGGTTTGCATTTAACAGTACATAATCGCAAGTGATTTTGTACTGTTAAAGTTGTTACAGGAAATTATGTTGCAATATGTGCCGTAATATTCCAGTTGCATACAAATGCAGGCCGATTTAGAATGTGCTTACATATTAGATAATATAATTTAGAAAGACCAGCTAATTAAAGTCAAGAGTTTATAATAAAAATTTTGAGAAATTTTTTTAGGCTCCTGACGTTAATGAAACGCATGACAACAAGACCACCTAGGTGAGGTAGACATAAAATAGCTGGTCTA